>Ga0210384_10002526_pt1 | contig 22248 bp, 13 predicted proteins | sample IncBWH2MmetaG_FD_160574 | JGI IMG/M metagenome (GOLD analysis project Ga0210384, IMG submission 160574) | Forest soil microbial communities from Barre Woods Harvard Forest LTER site, Petersham, Massachusetts, United States - Inc-BW-H-2-M | ecosystem: Environmental > Terrestrial > Soil >...
GGTATGCGCCGAAGCCCACAATGCCGCCGAAGACGACGAGATAGGCGAATGCCCACCACGCCTGAGGACTAACGGCCAACCCCGTAATTCCTACAAGTTCGCCGGTGAGCGCGGCACCGATGCAGAGCAGAGCTCCGCCCGCGATCATCTCCATGCCGACCGCAAGAAGCGAATCCGCCGGCAGATCTGCATCGCGCACGTATAACGAGCCGGCCGCCCAAGAAATACATGCAGCGCAGAGGATGAGCGAGCCGGCAGTCGGGGTGCCGAGCCCGCCTAGACCCGCGATGAGGGCAGCGACTCCGCCGAAGCCGATCAAGAGACCGGCAATGGCCTTCGGTGGAAGCCGCCGTCTGAAGAACAGCCAATCGAGAAACGCGATCCACAGCGGCACGGTCGCTGCGATGAGCGCCGTGATGCCCGAAGGCACCGTCAGCTCGCCGAGCGCCACTCCGCCGTTGCCGCCGAACATCAATAGTGCGCCGACGATCGCTGCAGAGCGCCAATGCACAGCGGTCGGGCGAGCGCTCGATCGCGGCGCCACCGCCGTGCGCCACAGATACAGCACGGCGCCTGCGATGAGAAATCGAGTTCCGGCCATGAGCAACGGCGGCATCGTCGCGACGGCGATACGGATCGCGAGATAGGTCGACCCCCACAAAAGGTAGACCGTGATGAGGGCCAGCCAGATGCGGCCCTGCGTGACCTGCGAAACGTCAGGCTCCTTCAGCGGGAAATCGAAGAGCGTTTGGCGCCGAGCATACGATAGGCCCGCAGCGCTTCCGCCACGGACCACGCCTGGGCGATGCAGCCGCGCGGCGAATTCGGCGCGTCACCGTCGAATATCTCGCTCACCGAGCCGATGCCGGCAGTACGCAGATGCGCTTCGAGCGGTGCAAGCATGCCAAGCGCCTTCTCCGGATCGCCATATGCGCGGAAGTGCGCGGTCGCGAGTGCTCCCAACAACCACGCCCATGCCGTGCCCTGATGGTATGCGGCGTCGCGCTGCGCTTGCGGACCTTCGTACGTTCCGGTATAGCCCGGGCCCGATGGGTCGAGCGTCCGCACTCCGCACGGTACGAGCAATCTCGTGCAAGCGTCCACTATCGCGCGCACTTGCGCCTTGCCGAATGGGATCTCCGGCAGCGAGGCGGCGAGAAGTTGATTGGGCCGCAGACTTGGATCGTCGCCGCCCGGGCCATCGATCACGTCGAAGCAGTAGCCTTTCGCGCCGTTCCAAAAACGGCTGAAACCGCGGCGCGCCGCAGCCGCCCACGCAGCATATGATGAAGCATCTTCACCGATCACCGCCGCCAGACGAGACGCGGTCACAAGCGCGTTATGCCAGAGTGCGTTGACTTCTACCGGCTTGCCGATGCGCGGCGTGACGACCCAGTCACCGACCTTTGCATCCATCCAGGTCAGTTGTACGCCATCGACCCCCGCGTAGAGCAAACCGTCCGACGTATCGGCGTGGATATCGTAGCGAGTCCCGCGCCGATAGCTCGTCAAGATATCGCGCACTGCTGGAAAAACGAAGCGCAACGTCTCGTCGTCGCCGGTTTCCTCGTGATATTCGCGCAACGCCTGGATGAACCAGAGCGCGGAATCGACGGAGTTGTACGACGGAGTCGAACCTTCGCCAGAAAAATCATTGGGCAGCATGCCTTCATCCACGAACGCAGCCCACGTCCGAAGAATCGAGCGCGCTTCGCTCGCGCGGCCGGTCGCGAGCAACAGGCCGGGCAGCGCGATCATCGTATCGCGCCCCCATTCGCCGAACCAGTGGTACCCCGCGATGATCGCGGCCGGAGAATCCGCCGACGCGCCACGCCGGACGACGAACTGATCGGCCGCCAGCGCGAGGCGTTCGGCGAAAGCGGGTGGAGAGTACGACGCGGAAGCCTCACGGTATGCGCCGATGACGCCGTTATCGTGAGCGCGGAGTCGCGCGAGCGCGGCAGAGGCGTCGACATCGGCTGCAGGCTCGCCCGCCGCCGCCGTCACCGCCGCCGTTTCACCTGGTGCCAGGACAAAAGCGAGCTCGCCGGCGCAGAAGTGATCCTCCCGGTCGTCGAGACCGCGCGCACGCTCTTCCGTCAACCCGAAGTTCAAATACCAGATCCCAATGCGTGCGCACGAGCCGCGATCCGCGGCGATCACAAACGGAACCGCTCCAGGAAATGCAGTTACTCGCAGACCGCGTGGCACCTCTTCCATCGCCATCGGCATGGACTCGGCGCGTGTCGATCCGTGAAAGCCGCGATAATCGACCAGCGCCTTGATCGAGAACTCGACAGGCTGCGGCGAATCGGCGACTCGGTACGTCACATAGGTGACGTTGGCACCGGACTCCATAAAGATTCGTTTCTCGACGCGCGCTTGACCCAAAGCAAACGTCCACACCGGAACGCTTCCTTCAAGCGCGAATGATTCGATGTTCTCGTAGCCGCGCGGGTCTACGGTTCCGTCGGCCCAGCGTAACGTGCTCAGCCGGTACTCGCTCGCGCCGACGCGCAGGACTTCGTCGAGCGCGGCGAGCATCAGCGTGCGCCCCGCCGGCGGACCGAGCGCCGCGAACAAAAGCCCGTGGTAGCGGCGTGTCAAGGATCCCGCGATCGTCTGCGAAGCGAAGCCGCCAAGGCCGTTGGTCACGAGCCATTCCCGGTGTTCGGCGTCTACAAACTCGCCTATGTCTTGACGGCCGAACTCAAGGTTCAACGGATGTAGCGGTAGCCTAGCGCCGCGATCTCACCGCAAGCTTGACCGGCGAAGGTCGACGCGTCGGCATCGGTCGTCAGCTCGAGATTGTTGAAATAGACGGCGAAGGCGACATGTCGGCCCGACGCGCTCGTGAAGTAACCGGCAAGCCCTTTGCTCACGATCTGCTTGCCGTTCAAGTAGTCCGTATTCGACCACGTGCCGGTCTTCGCGGCCACGTGGCCTGCCGCCGGAGATCGGGTTTGAATCTCCGCGAGCGTACCGTCTCGGCCCAAGATCGGCAGACCGGCGTGGAGCGCCCAGAATTCAGGCTGTCCGCGCTCCATCGCGAGGTATCGGACCATGAAATCCGGCGAGAAATGCGCATCCCCGCCTTCGCCGTCAGCGGCCGACGCGCCGCGCAGATCGAGTCCCTGCGCCGCAAGCCAGTCGCGCTCGACGCCGAAGCCGGCTTTCAGCGGATCAGTCGAATCGTGTGCGACGAGTGCGCCGAGAAGATACGGCATCATCGCGGCGTGAAGGTTCTGGCTCACTTTGAGCGTGAGCCGCACGTCTTGCGCGAACGGCAGCGAAACGTGGTCCGCGACTATCTCGCTCGGATCGAAGACGGTGGCGGCGGAAAAAACCGCGTACGAGCTGCCGCCGGTCGCCGGGTCCGCGCCCTCGAGAACCGCGATTCCCTTTGCGCGAAGCGCGTCGGTGAGTGCTGCATCCAAGAAACGGATCGGATCGGCGACCGCGTAGGTGTTCCACTGCGGCTTTGATGACAACGGCGCCGATCCCACGATCGTGAGCGTGTGCGTGCCGTCGGCGTCGGCCGCATCGCCACTCGTATCGATCGTGTTCGCCGAGTTGGCCGGCCCAGTCACAGCCCTGTCGACGATCTTCAAGTATGACGTCGCCGGCCAGGCCACCACTGTTGCCGCAGCGCCGATGGAAGCGCCTGGTCCGATCAAAAGATCGACGATGTTGTCGTTCAGCGCGACCGGAGAGATCGATGTACCGGTGCCGGTCTCCGTATCGCCTTCTTTGAAAAGCATGGGTTGCACGATCACGGTGCCTGTGATGCTCTTGATCCCGTGAGCCGCGATCTGCGTGGCGAGGTCGTCGACGGCAGTCATCGGATCGCCGGCTACAGGATCACCGCCGTAACTGTGATCCTCGTTTTCAAATGCATACGTTCCATTGGGCAGCGCGCGACCGGAAAGATCGGGATCGCCGGACGGTTCCACCACAAGGCTGCCCGCAAGCGTGCCCGCGGCGTCTATTTCGCCAGTGCGGTAGACGCGAGTGTGAAAGCGGTATGCGGGCCCCAGCGCGTGCAGCGCCGCGCCTTCGGTGACGAGCTTCGTCGTCGACGCCGCGGTGAAAAGCGCCTTCGGATTGAGCGAGAATATGGGCCGGCGAGCGTCGAGATCGTAAAATTCGACGCCCACCACCGCATGCGCGAATTCGGCTCGGGCCACGACCCCGGCGACGCTGCTCGAGAGCGTCGGCGTCGGCGTCGACTTTCGCGCTACCCGCACGAGCGGCCGAGTGTGGCTCTTGGGCGCAGCCCAAGCAGTCGCGGGCGCGTGCACTGCCGCAACGGCGCACGCGAGCGCAAGCAAAAGCGCGCGCACTCTCATGCCGCGCGACTTCACATGCCCGACGACGAAACCCTACGGGCTTAGGGAGCTGATTCCAGCAGTCGCGCGAGGCTCGGCAACGCCTCACCGTACGTCGGATGGATGTGGACGGAACGATCGAGCACGCGCCATGATGACCCTGCCTCCATGTGCGCGACGATCGCATGCACGACTTCACCGGCCTCGTAGCCGACGAGCGTCGCGCCGAGGATCTTCTCGCTCTCCTCATCCACGACAAGGCGATAGAAGCCAAGTTCGTGGCCCCACTCGATCGCGCGCGCAATCGAATCCATGTGCAGCGTCACTGCTCGCGCCGGCAGACCGCGCGACTCGGCCTCCGAAAGCGTGAGGCCGGCACGCGCGACTTGCGGTTCCGTGAACGTCGTGTAGGCGAGCACGCGATCGTCGCGGGTCCGCTCACCGCCGTGCAAGAGCGACCACAGGCGACGGTAGTCTTCCCAAGACACATGCGTGAACGCGGGCTGACCGGCCACGTCGCCGATCGCATAGACTCCCGGTACCGAGGTCTGGAAGCGCGCGTCGATCGTGACGTAGCCGCGCGGGTCCAACACAACGCCGGCTGCGTCGCACGCAAGGTCTCGCGTGTTCGGTGTTCGACCGACGGCCACGAGTAGTGCATCGGCACGCAATCGGTCGCCGTTGTCGAGAACTAACGAGAAGCCGTCGGCGCCATAGGCGACGGCTTTCGCGCGCCGGCCGAGGAGCAGCGTCATGCCGTCCGCCTTCAGCCCCTTTTCGAGTTCGGCTGACGCATCCGGCTCTTCGCGCGCGAGCACGCGCGGATTCCCGTCGATGATATGCACCGAGGCGCCGCAGCGCGCGAGCCCCTGACCGAGTTCCAAGCCGATGTAGCCGCCGCCCATGACGGCGACGCTGCTCGGCAAAGCTGTGAGATCGAAGAAATCGGCATTGGTGAGAAACGGCGTGCCCGAGAGACCGGGCGTTTCCGGGATGAAAGCCGACGTGCCGGTGTTGATCACGATGATCGGCGCTTGGACCTTGACGCCGCCGCCTTCGATCTGATGAGGACCCGTGAATGCGGCGCTCGCCTTCACGATTTGGACGCCGGCATCGTCGAGCCGCTTCTTCAAGTCACCTGAGAATTGGTCGCGGATGCGCCGTGCGCGCTGCATGACCGCGGGAAAATCCACGTCGACGGTCGCTCGCACGCCGAGCGCCGCGGCGAGGCGCGCACGACCGGCGCCGTGCGCGGCGGCCAGGAACGCCTTCGAAGGCGTGCACCCATAATTGATGCAGGAGCCACCGAGGCGGCCGCGCTCGAAGAGCACGACACGCTTGCCTTCGCGCGCGAGCTCCACCGCGAGCGGCACGCCGCCTTGACCGCTTCCGACGACGACGGCATCCGCGTTCGTGACGGCGTCGCTCACGGAGCCCTGCGAGCGGCGTGTTCTGCTCGTTGCTGCACGAGTTTTGCGACGAGCGCCGTCCAGCCGGTCTGATGACTCGCGCCGAGTCCCCTGCCCGAATCGCCGTCGTAGTATTCGTAGAACGACGGGCGATCGTGCGCGCCATCGGACGCGCGTTCGCAGAGCGATATCAAACGGTGCGAGATCTCGTCGGCTACCTGCCAAAGATTCAGCATGCGGCCCGAACCAGTCGGACATTCCACGCGGAAATCGTCGCCGTAGTAATGATGGAAGCGTTGCAGCGATTCGACGATCAGATAGTTGACGGGAAACCAGACAGGCCCGCGCCAGTTCGAATTCCCGCCGAACAGGCCGCTTCGCGATTCGGCGGGCTCGTACGCGACCCGATGCTCCATGTCGTCGACGTTCAGCACATACGGGTGATCGAGATGATACCTGGATAGCGATCGAATGCCCCCTGGACTCAAGAATTCCGTCTCATCGAGCATGCGGCTCAATATCCGCCGGAGGCGGTCCTCTCCGCAAACAGCGAAAAGACGCCGGCCGTGCATGCCCTCAGCCTCGAGGTCGGCGATATTCTCGTGCAGGTCCGGCCGATGCGAGATGAACCACTGGAAGCGGCGGGTGAAATCGTCCGTGGCGTGCTGCACGACGGTCGGCTCGAGGATGTAGACGGCGAACAAGGGGATGAGTCCCACCATCGACCGCAGCGCCATGCGCTCGAATCTGCCATCGGGCAGGTGCAGCACGTCGTAGAAAAATCCGTCCTCGTCATCCCAGAGGCCGATCTCTTCCTCGCTCACGTGATTCATGGCTTCGGCGATGCGCAAGAAGTGCTGGAAGAACTTGCTCGCGATATCTTGATACGCCGGATTGTCTTGCATGAGCTCGATCGCGATCGCGAGCATGTTCAACGAGTACATGGCCATCCAGCTCGTGCCATCGGCTTGATCGATGTGGCCGCCCGTGGGGAGCGCCGCCGACCGGTCGAACACGCCGATATTGTCGAGCCCCAAGAACCCGCCCTGGAAGACGTCGTTCTCGTCTGCGTCTTTACGGTTGAGCCACCACGTGAAGTTCATCAGCAATTTCTGAAAGACGCGCTCCAAGAATTGGCGGTCACCTGCGCCGTAGATCTTGCGCTCGATCTGGTAGACGCGCATCGCAGCCCAGGCGTGGACCGGCGGATTGACGTCGCCGAACGCCCATTCATACGCGGGCAGTTGCCCGCTCGGATGCATGTACCACTCACGCGTCAACAGCAACAGTTGTTTCTTCGCGAATTCGGGATCGATCATCGCCAGCGGCACGACGTGAAAAGCGAGGTCCCATGCGGCGAACCACGGGTATTCCCATGCGTCCGGCATCGCGAGGATGTCGTCGTTGTAGACGTGCTGCCAGTCGTGATTGCGCCCATGCTTGCGGCTTTCGGGCGGCGGCGGCTCGTTCGGATCGCCGTCGAGCCAGGTCTTCACGACGTAGTGGTAATGCTGTTTCGTCCAAAGCAGTCCGGCAAATGCCCGGCGCTGTAGCGTGCGACGCTCCGGTGATGCCTCGTACGGATCGATCCGCGCGTAGAATTCATCCGCTTCGCGCAGCCGCAGCGCGAACGTCTCGCCGAATTCGGCGCCGAAGGGGTCGCTGATGTCCGGGGAATCCGTCAGGCGCAGTCTGATCGTCCGGCTCTCACCTGGTCCGAGGTCGAGCGCGTAATGCGCGGCGCACTTCGTGCCGGTCTGCTGTGGATTGACCGCATCTGCGCGGCCTTCGACCACATACGCGTGAAAGGCGTCCTTGACGAACGGCGTCTTGTTGGCCACGCCGAACAGCCGTTGCGCGTTCGTCTCGTTCTCCGTGAAGAGGAGCCCGTCGGGCCGCTCGCAGTGGAGGTAACGCCTGCCGAGCGATTCGTGCGTGGTCTCTACCACGCCGGACCCGATCGCGCCTAAGAGCGGCTTGGGTGAATCCGGTCTCCACGACCACGTGTTGCGGAACCAGAGCGTGGGCAGGACGTGAAGCCGTGCCGGCTGCGCGCCGCGATTGACAACGCGGATCTCGATGAGAATGTCTTCGGGCGACGCCTTTGCGTAGAGCGTGTAGATCTGGAAGTAGCGATCGTCCGCGAACGCGTCGGTGTCGTCGATCTCGAATTCCGGCGCCGCTTTTCCGCGCTTCTGATTCTCTTCGAGTAGTTTCTCGTATGGGAACGCGCGCTGCGGGTACTCGTAGAGATACGCCATGTACGCGTGCGAAGGCGTGTTGTCTAAGTGGAAATACCGCTCCTTGACATCTTCGCCGTGGTTGCCTTCGGGGCCCGACAGTCCGAAGAGCCTTTCCTTGAGTATCGGATCCGCGCCGTTCCAGAGCGCCACCGAGAAGCAGAGCCGTTGATGGTTGTCGCATAAGCCGGCGATGCCGTCTTCGCCCCAGCGATACGCTCGCGACCTGGCTTGGTCGTGCGGCAGATATTCCCACGCGTCGCCATCGGCGCTGTAGTCCTCGCGAACGGTACCCCATTGCCGCTCGCTCAAGTACGATCCCCAGCGGTACCAATGTTCCCGTCTGCCACGCGCCTGTGAAAGCCTACGCTCTTCCGCGGTCATCTCACATCCTACGTACAGACGAAGGCGTTATCCGAGGCGTGTTATCGCCGCGTACCTCTTCTCCTTTCGCGCGCAACGCGAGCAGTGGAAGCCGTCTCTCCTTTAGAATGCGTTCAACGTGACGACTGCCAAACCGCGCCTCGGCTCCGCGTTGCCATCCCTCGCGTGCGAAGCGCCGTGGTTTCCAAACGCGCCGCCGGACACGGATTCGATGCGCGGGCATCCCGTGCTCGTCCACTTCTTCTCATCGGATTGTCCGCTTTGCGACGAAGGCGGGCGTCGGATCGCCGGACTGATCAAAGAGCTCGAGCCCGCCGGGCTTATCGCGGTGGGCGCGTTCCAGCCGCGGCGCGATATCGCGTCAAGTCTAGAGGACGCGATCGCCGAAAGCAAGCGCCAATGCCGGATCGCGGATCATCCGTGCGTGGCGGACGCGGCGGGCGAATTGTCGCAGCGTTTCGACAACGAGTGGTGGCCGGCATATTTCATCTTCGACGTGGCGCACCGACTGCGCCATTATCAGATGGGCAACGGGGCCATGGAGCAACTCGACAGCGTGCTGCGCGAGTGCACGCTCAGCGCCGCTCCTCGCGAATCGCTCGATTGAATGCCATGTAGAAAGCGATCAAGATAAATCCGATCTCGGAGATGATGATCGAGATGCGCGGATCGTAGTTCTGCGCGACCAGACCGCCGATGTATGCGCCGGGTCCGATGCCGCTCAGCACGACCAAACGCGCCGCACCGAAGACGGAACCGAGTTTGTCGCTCGGCGTGATGCGCATCCGCCAGCCCACGATCTGCGCGACCTGAAAAGAACCCGACGCGCTTGCGAGCGCCGAGAATAGCACGAAAACCGGCACGCTGTGCGCGAACATGACCGGGATGTAGAGAATGGCGTCCAAGGCGTACGCGATCTGGAGCGCGATGCCGAGCGGCCAATGCGAGGCATAGCGCCCCGCGATCAACGCACCGAGTATCGACCCAATGGAGATCCCGCCAAACGCAAAACCGAGCACGACATCGCTCGCGGCCAAGTCGTTCTTGACGAACGGGATCAGCACGGCGACCGCCATCATGCCGAAGAGATTCAGGCCGAAGCTGGTCAGCGTGACCGCGGTCAACGCGCGATCCCCCATGAGATGGCGGAAACCGCGGGCGATATCCGCGGCGATGACGCGCATGCTCGGAATCGGACCCGGCGCATCTGGTCCGAGCGTGGGCACGAGCGCGAGCGTGAATTGCGAGATGAGATAGGTGCAGGCGTTCGCGATGAGCGCCGGCAGCGGGCCGGCCACGGAGAATATCGCTCCGCCGATAGGCGGCGTGACGAGATTCGACGTCTGCTCGGCTGCGATGAGCGCAGCCGTCGCCTTTGTCGATCGGGCAGTGCCGACGAGATGCGGAATGCTCGATTGCTGGCCGCCGAGGAATATCGCCGCTGCGGACGCGAGCAACACGATTCCGACGTACAGCATCGGCAGCGTCAGCCAACCGCGGTAATACGCCGTCGCGAACGCCGCCATGATCAGAAAGCGCGCGAGATCGCACGCGATCATCATGCGTCTACGGTCGATGCGGTCGGCGAGCGATCCGCCGACGAGCCCGACGAGCGCGAACGGCACTATCTCCAAAGCATATGTTATGCCCGTCGACAGCGCGGAGTGGGTGAGATGAAAGACGAGCAGCGGCAGAGCGAACGTCCGTAGACCGTCGCCCACATAGCTGAGCGCTTGCCCGCCGAAGTAATACGCGAAGCCTCGCTCCGCGAAGATCGAGCGTTCTGCTGCCATCGGCGCGCTACGTGGAGATCTTCTCGGCGGCTTTGTACTCGTCGAGCATCTCGAGTTCGCCCGCGTTCGTCAGCGTCTCGACATGATGGCGCACCCAATCGCGCTTCAAGCTTCCGAACACCGGACGGTTCTTGCGCCGCCGATAGATCGCGTACCCGATTAGGCCCGACGCGAGCCAGAGCGGACCTGCGATCCGTCCGATCGGATGCGTGATGATGATGAAGACGAGGATGGCGCCGATGCCCATGAGGCCGAGCAGTGATACGATCGAGACCGTGCCTTGCAGCCCGCCTATCTTCAGTGGAACGTTCAGCGGCATCCGGAACGGCCGCGGCGCCTTCGCATCCTTGAACCGCAGTGTGATCAGCGCGACGAAGACCAGCGTGTACGAGAGCGCGGCGCCGAACGCGTAGAGATCAGCGAGAAAGTTGAGCGCTTGATCGCCTTGGAAATAGGCGGCGAACAATTCGACGACCGCCACGCTGGAGAACACGATGATCGAGACGACGGGCGTCTTCGTCTTCGGGTTGGTGCGTTTGAACGCAGACGGCAAAAGGCCGCTGTTGCCCATTGCATACGCGATGCGCGACGCGCCGAACACGCCGGAGTTGCTCGAGATCATGACGAGAAACGCGCCGAGCAGCGGCACGTACAGCTTGAACAGCGCGCCCAAGTACGGAATGAAGCCGACGAGCACGGCGACTGCTTTGTCATTGTTCGCCGAATTGCCGAGGAATTGGTACATCGGTACGCTCGAGCCGCCCGAGAGCACGTCGGGCAGGCCGAGGACGAGATTGGAATATCCGATCGCGAATATCAATATGGTCAGGATCAGCGCGAGCGACGTGCGCGGCAAAACCGTCGACGGCCGGTACGTCTCTTCAGCCGCTTGCGAAATGCTCTCGAGACCCACGAACGAGATGATGGCGAGCGAGATTCCGAGCAAGAGATTGTCCGTCGACGGCCAGTGCACGCGCATCGTCCGCTCGAGAATCTCCGGATGCCACGCCAGCACAAAGCCGGCGACGAGTATAAGCGTCTCGTTCACGACGTCGATGCCCGACACGATCTCGTTGATCCGCGACGAGTGGCGTACGCCGATGACGTTGATCGTCGTGAGAAACGCCGTGACTCCCAGCACGGCGGCGAAATACCAGACGTGATGCTGGCTGAGCCACGGAACGGTGACGCTCAGATATCCGATCGTGAACCACGCGAAGAGGCTGATGTCGATCGTGAAGTCGAGCAGAACCGCCCAGCCGGCGACAAATCCGAGGAAATCGCCCAGGGCCCGCGTGACGAAGAACTGTCCGCCGCCTGCGACCGGATAGGCCGCGGCGAGTTCGGTGTACGCAAGTCCGATGCAGACGTAGACAAGTCCGGCGAAGGCGAACGCGACGTTGGCGGCGCCCATCGCGGCACCCACCACGAGTCCAAGCGCGACGTAGATGTCCGCGCCAACGTCGGCGTAACCCCATGCGTACGATCCCCAGACGGAGACCGCACGGCGCAGACTTTCTTCGGGCACAGAGCCGCGCGCGGGCGTCGAGGGCACCATAGACGAGAGAAGTCTCCTCGGTAGGGGACTGATTTGGTGGGAACGGTCGCGCCCGACCGATTGCCTCGGCTGTGGTCCGACACCTCTCAGCGCTCCGGGGCGAGGCGGGCGGGCCGAATCGTCCCACATAGCGTACCGCGAGAATTTTTCTCGCGACCTGTGTCACACGCGGGCAGTGACGAGGGTCACACGGACAGATCGCGGGCCGCGTTTGGCCCGCTTCGCAACGATGGCAGGGGAGCCGGAATCGATGCGACCGCGCAAATTCGTCTCATCAAGAGCACTTTCACTGCCGGAGGTGCTGTTCGTCGTTGCGATCATCATGATCTTAGCGGCGATCCTGCTCGCCGCTTTCTTCCACATCCGCGATCAGGCGCTTACCGCCGCGTGTGAAGTGAACGAACAGAATCTCGCGGCTGCGATCGAAGCATACGCAGCCGATCACGGCGGACAATATCCGACGGCAAACGGTCCGATCACGCTTGCGATGTTCGGTGGGCCGGGCAATCCGTACGTCGATCCGTCATCGCTCGTCGACCCGGCCGATGGCTCGCCCTATCAATATGTCTTTGGCAACGGCGACTGCGAAAGCAGCGTAGCATCGTTTCAGATCTACGATCTTGGCGGGCACAACGACCTCACGCTGCGACCGCTGCCGCACATCGTGCAGAACGCGGATTCGGTCGCGTATTGCGCCGGGATCGGACTCGTGGCGGATAACGGGATGTCGGCGTCGGTGAACAACGGCGGTCCGGCGCCGTAAAACGCTCGTGTCGCTCCCGCGCTATGTCATCACTGCAGGACGATGAATACGCGTTCAAGCAATAAGCCGCATGCGTTGGACTCAAGCAATAGCCCCTTTCGCCGCGATCATAGCGTGCGCGATCGTGCGATATCCGGCAGCAGCTGCCGCCGGCCCCACTTTCTTCCGTCATTCATGTCCGCAGACGCTCATAACCACAGCCACGTTGCGGTGCGGCACGGTCGTCGTCTTCGAGAATCGCAACACTCCGGGCGCACGGGCGATCGGGCTCAACGTCGTCGTCATCTTGGCGGCGAAAAGGCCGGCGGCAAAGGACGCGATCTTCGGCATCTCAGGCGGCCCCGGCCAGGCTAGCGCGGGCCAGGCCGGACTTGGATTCGCGATGATCGCCGGTGACGCTGGATTGACGCGCGATGTCGTCCTCGTCGATCAGCGAGGAACCGGCGATTCTCATCCTCTTCAATGCGGCTTGTTTCCGGGATCCGACGTCACACGCTATTTCGGCTCGGACTGGCCCGTCGAGGTCTTCAACGAGTGCGCGCAGCGGTTGACGGCGATAGCCGATCTCACGCAGTACAACACGGACAACTCGGCCGATGACCTCGACGACGTGCGGGCGGCGCTGGGCTACGATCAGATAGACCTTCTCGGCGTGTCGTATGGCACGACGGTCGCATTGGACTACATGCGCCGTCATCCGCAACACGTGCGCGTCGCCGTCCTCGACGGCGCGGTCGCGACCGATTCAAAAGGTCCGCTGCCGTATGCCAAAGCTGCGCAAGACTCCATCGACGCGTTGTTCGCAGACTGCGCGGCAGATGCGGGCTGTCACGCTGCGATCCCCGATCCCCGCGCCGATCTCGCGTCGGTGATCTCCACTCTTGCGAAGGGCGCGGTTCACGCGACCGCGACGGATCCCGCGACAAAGGTCAAGCTTCCGGTACAGATCGATACCGAGACTTGGGTATCCACCGTGCGCTACGGACTATACGATGAGAATTCCGGCGCGCAACTCCTTCAACTGATCCACGCCGCCGCGCACGGCGACTTCGATCCATCCGCCGACATGACCGTGGCCGTCCGCACGACGTTGGCGACAGATGTCTTCTGGGGAATGGCGATGTCCGTGGCTTGTCCGGAGGAAGCGAACACGATCGACCCAGCCGAGATCGCCGGCGCGACGCGCGGCTCGTTCTTCGGTGACTCTCGTGTGCAGGCAGAGATCACCGCGTGCGCCGCGTGGCCACACGCGAGCGTCGATCCAACATTTTTCCATCCGGTCCGATCGAATGCTCCGGTGCTGATGCTGACCGGCGGCGTCGACCCAGCCACGCCCGCTGATCAGGCGGTGCGCATCCAACGCTATCTGCCGCATGCGCTCAATGTATTGTTTCCCAAGAGCGCCCGCGCGGCCGAAACGGCTTGCGGTACGAAGCTGGTCGCCGCGTTCATCATCGCCGGGGGTGGCACAGGATTGGACACGTCGTGCGCCGGCGCGACAAAACGCCCACCCTTCACCTTCTAATCTCGACCAACCGGATTCCGCTCGAAATTCCCGCTCGGACTCTCGCTCGGACTCTGAAGGGGCCGACGCCAGTCGGCCCACTTCTTTCTCACGGCATCATCCCGCGATGTCTTCGCCGGGGACGCGGCGGATCATCGGGGATGATCAACCTCCGCCGCTCGACTTCGGCGGCTTTCACCGCCTCAGACGCCCCGGCTTTCGACATCGCCGCTGATGCCGTGGCGATGCGGCGACAACGGCCGGCGCGGCATGCCCAAGCGAGGCGTTGAACGAGGAGCGAAGCCATGGATGGCGAGAGCGACGAAGTGAACCGAGCGACAGAGCGAGTCGGATGCGAGCGAAGGAGCGTCCTCGCGGGGTATGGCGCGCCGGCCGTTGGGGTCGCGTCCCCGGCGCGGACATTGATCGGTGGTGCCGGAGCGAATTGTACTGAGGGCCGACGTAAAGCCGGCCCCTTCAGACAATATCTAGTCCATCTTGTACAGCCACCAACGTTTCGCGCGCGCTGATTTGTTCGTCGGGTTGCGCTCGAAATAGACGGTCATGCGCTTGCCGCAGCGCGTCTGAATATCATACCAATATTTGCGGACGTAGTTGTCACCGCGATCCGTTCCTTTGGTCTTGCGCGTCGCGATCACGTCCGCGATCTCGTATCGATCGCCGCGCCACGTAAACGCGCGCGGGAGGCCCGGCTCTGCTCGCGCCATCGCCTCGACGTCGCCGCTCCCTACTTCAGGCACTATCGGCTCGCCGATGAACGTCATCGGCCGATATGCAGCGCTGTCACGCTCTCATGCCAGGTCGCATACGCCGCTGCAGCCGCATCCATCGCGGCACTAAGACGATCCTTGAGGTCGAGCGCCGGCGCGAGCGGCGCGCTCCCGCCTAGCGGATTGAACAGGTCATAGAGCTTTTCGCGAAGCCCGGGCGCTTGGATGAAAAGGTCTTCATCGTTTTTCGGATCCGTGGACAGCATCGTTTCGAGGCTTTCACCGCTCGCCAACACCGCGCGCGCGGCGGCCGCATCCTCCGGTCGCGTCGTAGGCGAAGCGATCACATGGGTAAGTCGTGCGCGCGTCGCGTCGATGTCGTTGAGCCAGCGATCGATCTTGTCGATCTGGTCAAAGGCGAAGACCGCATAGTCGTACTGTTTCACGTAGTCGTCCTGCGTCCACGGGGCGCGCGGATCGGCTTTGACGGTTAGCGGTGCGGTGAGGACTCGCTGCCCGAGATGCAGGCGCAAAGTATACGCCCCGGGGACGACCGTCGCGCCTTCGTCCGGACCTTGATACGTCGGCGTAGCGCTTGTCCACTTCGCCGGCCCGTTCTCGGTGAAGTCCCACACGATGCGGACCATGCCGGCAGTGTTCGGGATCCACGGAGTCTTCTTCCCCGCGACCAGATGCGAGCCCGCGATCGTGCGGACGATCCGGCCGCCGGCGTCGATGATCTCTATGCGCGGACCGCCGCCGGGCGACTTCTTGCTTTGGAAAAACGTGATATTCGCTCCGGCCGGTGGGTTGTCTGCCGCCGGCTCGGCGTAGAGATGGTTCTGATGTTCGAGATACGAGTACTCATACGCGGTTTGCGGCGCGAAGAGATAATAGCCGGCCGCGCGTGCTTGTGGCCACTCTTGCAGCGGTCGCAAATCGTCGAATGACCACAGCGCGCGGCCGTGCGTCGCGACGATCAGGTCGTCGGCGTCCGTCTGCACGCGGATGTCGCGAACGGACGACGATGGAAGATTCAATTGCAGCGACCGCCAGCTGGCGCCGCCATCGAACGACACCCAGAATGACCGCTCCATGCCGGCATAGACGATATGCGGATTGACGGGATCCGGCAGCACCGTCTTCACCCACTGCGTGCGCGGCAACCCGTTTGCGATCGACGTCCACGTTGCGCCGTAGTCGGTGGTCTTGAATAGGTACGGCGACGTGTCCCCGGAGAGGTGTCGGTCGATCACCGCGTATGCCGTTCCTGCCGCGAACGGCGACGGCGCAACACACGTGACGTAACCCCAGGGCTGCACGCCGTGCGGCGTCACGTTCGTCCAACTTTGGCCACCGTCGCGCGTCAGCTGCACGAGGCCGTCGTCGGTGCCGGCCCAGATCTCGCCGGTAGCGACGGGCGAGCCCGCGATCCAAATGACGGTGTCGGCGTATTCGGCGCCAGTGACGTCCGGCGTAATCGGTCCGCCGGGGACCTGCTGGTGCGACTTGACGTTTCGCGTCAGGTCGGGGCTGATGATTTGCCACGTAAATCCGCGGTCGCGGGTCTGCCAGATGATGTTGCCGCCGAACCACGCCGTGTGCGGATCCCATGGGGCAAACGCGATCGGCGAAAACCAATTGAAGCGATACTTGCGCTGCGCCAAATCAAAGGCGTAGAGGTCGCCCTCGTACGGCGACGCGTCGTACGACGCTTCGGTACGCCGGTTCATCACTTGGAGGGCGCCGTTCTGGTAATCGCTCCAGATGAAGTCCGGGTCGGCGGGGTCCGGTACGGACCACATCCCGTCGCCGCCGAGTTCGAAGGTCCATTTGCCGTTGAGGATGCCGTCGGGGTCCAAACTGTTCGACGGTCCGCACAGTGCGCCGTTGTCTTGAAACCCCGCGCAAATGTTATAGGGGGTCTGATCGTCGACTGCCACGTGGTACGCTTGCCCGATTGCGAGGCTTCGCGAGAACGCCCAGTTCGCGCCGCCGTCCAAGGTGAGGATGTATCCGCCGTCGTCACCGATGATGACGCGCTTGGGGTCGTTGGGCGCGATCCAAATCGCGTGGTTGTCCGGATGCAAGCCATCCGACGCTGGAATCTTCTTGAACGTCTTGCCGCCGTCGGTGCTGACCGAGATATCCTCCGAGACCGACCAGATCTTCGATGAGTTGGCCGGATCCACGGCGATATGACTGAAGTAAAAAGGCCGCTGATCGATGAGCGTCGTCGAACTCACCTTGAGCCAATTCGTGCCGCCGTCGTCCGACCGCCACAGAAAACCGTTCTTCGTCTGGACGAGCGCATAGATGCGGCGCGCATCGCTCGGTGCGATCGCAAGCCCGATCCGCCCGAGTGTGCCGGACGGAAAACCGTGTCCTTCGACTTGGCTCCACGTCGCGCCGCCGTCTCGCGAGCGATATAGCCCGTCTTGCGAGCCGCCGCTGTCAAACGTCCACGGATCGCGGTGGAACTGCCAGATGCCGGCATAGATGACTCGCGGATCGTGCGGATCCATGGCCATGTCGGAAACGCCGCTGCGCGGTCCGACATAGAGCGTCTTGCTCCACGTCTTTCCGTCATCGATCGTCACGTAAACGCCACGGCTAGCGGAATCGCTGAATGGATCGCCGAGCGCGCCCACGATCACGTGTTTGGGATTTGCGGGATCGATCAGGATGCTCGCGATATATCCGGTCGCACCGAGTCCGACGTTCTTCCACGTCTGGCCGCCGTCGCGGGTCACGAACACGCCGTCGCCTGCCATGACGTCGTTGCGCGGGTTAGCCTCGCCGGTCCCCACCCAGACCACGCGGGGGTCGTGCGCGGCGATGGCGCCTATCGCCTGGACGGGTTGGGAATTCCACAGCGGCGTCCAGGTCGCGCCGCCGTTCGAAGTTTTCCAAACGCCGCCGCCCGCGGCGCCCAAGTAGTACGTCTTCGGATCATCCGCGACGCCGGCGACTGCCGTGACGCGCCCGCCGGCAGCTGCCGGACCGATGGAGCGAAAAGCAAGCCCGGCAAATGGGTCTGGCGACGGCGCCGACGTTGCCCGCGCAGCAACTCCACACATCGTTAAGCAGGCGAAAACCAAAACGCCGAATGATCGCATGTCTCTTCCTCCGAGCACGCGACTTAAATACGAGGGCCGACTTGCGTCGGCCCCCTTCAGCGGTTCGAGGTAGGGCAAGCATCGCTTGCCGCGCTCGGCTAGCGCGCTCGAAGCGAGTAGATGAACTCGATCGTGCGGTACGGGAGATTGAATCGCTCGGTCGACGCCGTGCCGAAGAACGGCTGGTAGTCGCCGTTCGCGGCACTCGCGAAATGATTGAGCGCGAGGGGATATCCCAGCCCGACCTGATTCTGGTAATTGGCGTGGCTCTGGAACAGGTTGTCGATATTCATACTGAACAAATTCTGGCCGCCTGACGGCACCGTCAGTGAGAAGTCCGAGTAGCCGTATGCCGGCAAGTTGTTCTGGTTGTTTTCGGACAAATGGTACGTCGACAGTCTAGCTTCGACGCCGCGGCCGAACTTGTAATCAAACGCGTACGAATACTTGTGGAGTGGAATATTGGGCAGCTGTGATTGAGGTATGAATGACGAGCTGCCGCCTGCCGCAGGGTTGATCAGCGCCGGATCGTTCGAGTCCAGTATTGCGCTCTGCGTATCGTAGGTGTAGTCCAGACTAAGCGGACCGACCAGCTCTTGCGTCCCTGAAAGCTCTAACCCGCGTGCAAGGGTGTGGCCGATGTTCGCATTTCCGCTCAGGCCGAGCAATGCCAGAGCCTGTTGGGGTGACAGCCCAGGACACTGATTTTGTATGACGTTTGCATACGGCAAAGGATTGAATCCGCCGGTCGAGACCGTCGTCAGCGGAACAGTCACTCCGTAGATCTGGTCAAAAACGTTTGTGTTATACAGTGTGAGCTGTGTCGTCGAAACTTCGTTGAATCTGTGCCCGTAACTGAACTCCATGTCAGATGCCCGTTCTGGCTTGAGGGCTGTTGACGGAACGTTGCCGATCGAGTTGAGCGATGTGCACGAAACGCCGCCGCCCTCGAACGCCGCGAGCGCGCTTGCCGAGATCGGCTGATCCAGCTGCGCAGGCGTGGGTTGCGTCGAAGTACCGCCGGCCGCGACGCGCCAAACGTCGTTTTGGCCCGACCATACGAACGCTATTCGCGGGTCCACGTATGACGTATTCGTGATCGTCGAGTGTTTGAACCACGTGTTGAGGTACGTTGTCATTTGTGAATTGGGCGCGTGGTATGAATCTCGGAAAAAGTAAGCAGTATCATGGGTGACGGGCGAGGTGATCACCGGCGGTGACTGAGCGGGATTGTATTGGGCGTAGTGCGAGGCGGTGTTTTCGTAGAAGAAACCAAGTCCGAAGTCATTGCGTTCACCGGCGAAATCATCGGATACCGTCGCGCCCGTGTTCGTATCGTTGTCCGCGTGCCACGACGGGTTCGGCTGATTGGGAATCGGCGAACTGGACGGATCTGGTGCGGGTATGAACTGATTGGGTCGTTGAAACGTCCGATCGTACGTATGATGATAGAAGTTGCTGAACGTATCGACCACGACATCGCCCTTGCCCAACTGCGAGTCAAGGCGAATATGATAGTCGTTGCTGTGGTAGGACTGCCAAGCCGGTCCGCCGCCTTCATAGCCAAAATTGGCAAGGGCGTACGATTGAGGAGTCTGGCAGGCCGACCCGCCATCCGGCTGATTGTTCGGGCCGAAACCAGGGGTATTGCCGCTGTTACTCGTGGCAACCGTGAACGTCGTAGGATTGTTAGCGAAGCAGGCGTCGCCGCTCCCTGGCGCGGCGGCTGCGGCCAGGTTTGCTTTTCCGGCCGCTAACGCCACTTGGAACGGAAGATAGTCGTTGTCTCCGTTACCTGTCTTGTCATCCCACTCCGAACTACCAAGATACGCCGCCGTCACATGGGTCTTGGTGCTGATATTCCAAACGAATTTGCCGAGACCGCTCTTGTTCACGAATGAGGTGTCGTCTTGGTAGACGCCCAAGGCGCGCACCGCTGGGTCGGTCGCATATTGATCATACGCGGCCGAAGCTTGATAGAACACATCGCGACGGAACGGGCCGTCCAACCCTTGTGTGCCGTACGCAAACGCATAGCCGAGTTTTCCGGCGTTCAACGAACCGGTGTCTTGAAATGCTGTCGAGAGCTTATTGAACGTCCCGTAGCTCTGTGAAAAAGAAGCTTGCGGAGTGGTGGTCGGCGAGAGCGTCTCCATGTTGACGACGCCGCCGATCGCATTGACGCCGAATAGATCTGAGCCGCCCGATCCGTAGAACACGTTGACGGCGCTCAGTCCGAAGACGGGAGACAACTCATAGTTGTAGTCGCCGCGCGGCCCGATCGGGTGCCCGTCGATCAGGGTCAATGTTTCAAGCGTACCTATGCCTCGGATGTCCAGCGATACATCATCGCCGGGCTGCGAGGGATTACCGCCGACGAGTCCGGGCAACTGTTGTAGATAGTCGGCCGTGCGGAAGTAACCTTGCTGCGCGAGTGACTGCGCCGACACGGTCTTGGAGATCGTCGCCGCCTTCTGCAGGGACTGCGATGCCCGTACGGTCGTGCGGCCGAGGACGCGCACGCCCGTGTTCGCGCCTTGCGTGCGCGCGATGGCGAGCGTGAGACCGTTGAGGTCTTCATTCCCGACGATGAAGAGCTCGGAGGCTGTCGTCTCGTAGCCCGAGCGTGTCGCGATCAGCGAATATTCGCCGGATGCCAGCCCCGAGATCTTGAACGTTCCGTCGAGTTGCGTCGTCGCTGTTGTGACGGTCGGGCCTTCTGTCTCGAGTTTCACTCCCGCCAATGGTAAGCCAGAGTTGGCGTCGACCACTTTGCCGGATGCGCTATGCAGCGCTGCAGCCGCGGTGTCAGCGAACGCAGGAGCGAGACACGCGGTGGACGCTAGGAGAATAGCCGCAGCGAATTGCGCAATGCCGAGGGGACGGATGGACATATAAAGCCTCCACACGACGAATGTGTTACTCGTCAAGTATGGGGGCTCTTGATTAACTCGCCATAATCTTGCGGTTAATCCGCCTTAAGGTTGCGGCCCTACTTGCTCAGCTGAAAAGCCTGAACGAAGTCGCCGTCTTTTCCGGCCCAGACGGTCCACATGTAGCCCGTCTGCGTGTCAAAAGCGACGGTGTGCGCCCCCTTGTCCGTTTTCAGTCTTCCGGCGATCGACACGCCGCTGCTGCCGCCGGCATCGTGAAAGACGGTGATCTCGCCGTCGCCCGCGCACGCGATGTTGTGCCGAACGGGATCGGCGCTGCACTGATCTATGCGATGGCCGAACGGCACGCTCGACAGGTGAGTGCCGTCCAGTCCGTAGACCGACAGAACGCCGTTATGCCCTGCGATGTATATGTGGCCAAGAACGCCGTCCAGCGCGAGGCCATGGTTGCTGACGACTTCCGGCGTCTTGACCGTCTTGATCACGGTGAGCGTGATGGGATCGATCACGACGAATTCCGAGAGGTTGGCGATGTTCTGATAGATTTTGCGGCTCGTTGGGTCGATCGCCAGATACTCCGGCTTGTGCCCCGGCAGTGGAACGGTTTTCACGAGTTTCATCGTGCGCGAATCGATGACGAAGAGACGCGTGCCATCATCTTCATCCGCGTAGATGTGGTGGAAACGCGGATCGTAGGCGGTAGCGTCAAGCAGCCCGGGGACCGGAACGCTCGGGCCCGCGGTCATGGCGGACGACGTGTCCACGTCGATGACTTGGCGGATCTCGCTGTCGCCTGTGTAGACGTGGCCGTTGTCGGGGTCTATCGCGACGCCGTGGAGCAGCCCGACATCGATCTGTCCGATGACTTTGCTGGTGTCGGCGTTCACGACGAGCAGCGTGCCGCTGCCTGAGTGCGCGGCATACACGCGACGGCGCTGCGCATCGACGCCGACGTAGTCGAATCCGCTCGAGATCATCACGGGTTGTGGCGGAAATGCAGGAACGATTGGCACTTCATGCTCCTTTGCAAGCAATGGCAGGCCGTCAAAAGGCTAAGCGTAGCAGTTTCTTGTTAACTTCATGTTAATGGCGCGTTTCTGCGGGCGGGGGCGAGCCGAGCGGCAGCTCCAGCTCGTCGGATGGGCGGAATCCGAGTCCCCAGTAGACCGGCCTACCAACCTGCGAGGTCCGAAGGCGCGCCACAACGCAGCCGTGCTCCCGGGCCCACGCGACGCACGCTTGCGTCAAACGGCTCGCAAAACCCCGCCTGCGAAGCTCGGGAACGACGTAGACGTTGCTGATATATGCCGACGGCTGGGCGAATATCTCGCTGCGGTGGTTGACGAGGCGGTAGACGGACGCCATCGCGACGAGCCGGTCGCCGTCGTCGATCACGAATGTCGCCGCCGTTCCCGCCGCGATCCGAGTCGAATAATATCGCTCGAACGCAATCCGCCAGCCGGGGTTCTCGGGCGGAGAGCCGGTGGCCGAGAGCTCGCGGGTCATGGCTTCGCGAAGGTCCGCT
>Ga0210384_10002527_pt1 | contig 22240 bp, 17 predicted proteins | sample IncBWH2MmetaG_FD_160574 | JGI IMG/M metagenome (GOLD analysis project Ga0210384, IMG submission 160574) | Forest soil microbial communities from Barre Woods Harvard Forest LTER site, Petersham, Massachusetts, United States - Inc-BW-H-2-M | ecosystem: Environmental > Terrestrial > Soil >...
GCGCATGCATGAAGCCCGCGGCTGTTCCCACGGTTTTCATCGTTGATGATGACTCTGGCATGCGTCAGGCGGTCCAGGATCTCGTCGAGTCTGTTGGTCTGCGCGCTGCGTCGTTTTCAACGGCGAAGAATTTCTGAAAAGGCAACGAACCACTGACCCGGGTTGCCTGGTTCTCGATTTAAGGCTGCGCCTCAGTCAATGCGTGAGAGGGCACCGGCGCTTGCGCTTGCACGGTTACCAGCAACGCCAGGAAACTTGCCGTAGTCGTTTTCGTGACTCCTATGGCCGACAATTACATCACCGACCGACGGCAGAAGCAAGATGCCTTAGGCCGATCGAGCCAGCGTGATCACAACACTTTTTGACGCCGGAGTGTTGCTCTTTTCCGCAACGTGATCGATGGGCACCAGCACGTTCGCCTCGGGGAAATAGGTGGCGGCGCAGCGGCGCGGGATCGGGTACGGATACACGGCAAAACGTGTCGCCGTGCGCGTTTGGCCGCGGAAGTGACTGGTGATGTCGACCAGTTCGCCCTTCGCCAGCCCTGCGTCGCGGCAGTCGTCCTCGCTCATAAGAATCACGCGCCTTCCGTTGTACACGCCGCGATAGCGGTCGTCCAGGCCGTAAATGGTCGTGTTGTACTGATCGTGCGAGCGGATGGTGGTCATCAGAAACTGGCCCGGCTCCAGGCTCAAATCGGGCAACGGGTGCACGGTGAAGTGCGCTTTGCCGGTGGAGGTGGCGAAGGTGCGCTGCCGGATGGGATTTGGGAGATGGAACCCACCCCGTCTGCGCGCCCGCTCATTGTAGCCATCGAAGCCCGGAATCACGCGCTCGATGCGCTCGCGAATGCGGTCGTAATCGGCGACCAGCCCGTCCCAATCCACCCTCGTGCGGGTACCCAGGGTAGCTTTGGCCATCCCGGCCACGATGGCGCACTCGCTGCGCAGATGTTCGGAAGCCGGCGCCATCTTCCCTCGCGACATCTGCACCACCGCCATGGAGTTTTCCGTAGTGACAAACTGCGGTCCACGAGCCTGCGTATCTCGCTCCGTCCGGCCCAGCGTCGGCAGGATGAGAGCCTGGCGCCCGGTGATGAGATGGCTGCGATTCATTTTGGTGGAGATCTGAACCGTGAGCCCACAGCGGCCGAGGGCTTCGGCCGTGAGGCGCGTGTCGGGCGTGGCTGATAGGAAGTTTCCGCCCATCGAAACGAACACCTTGATCCGCCCGTCGTGCATCGCGCGGATGGCGTCCACCGTATCGAGGCCGTGCGCGCGCGGCGGCGAGAAATCGAACTCGCGGCCCAGGTTGTCGAGAAACCAGTCCGGCATCTTCTCGAAGATCCCCATGGTGCGGTCGCCCTGCACATTGCTGTGCCCGCGCACCGGACAAGCTCCAGCACCCGATCGCCCCAGATTGCCGCGCAGCATCAGGAAGTTCACGATCTCCTGGATATTCGAGACCGCGTTGCGGTGCTGCGTGAGCCCCATGGCCCAGCAACAGATGAGACGTTCCGCGCCCATCGCGATCTCGGCAGCCGCGCGAATCTGGGAACGCTCTAACCCGCTCTGCTCACAGATATCGGGCCAGGCCACCTGAGCGAGGGCCGCGCGGAATTCCTCAAAGCCGCGGGTGTGCTCCTTGATGAACTCATGATCAAGCACCAGGCCGGGACGACGCTGCTCCTCTTCGAGCATCTCCTTCATCACGCCCTTGAGGAACGCGACGTCGCCGTTGACGCGTACTGGCACATGCAGACACGCCAGCGGCGTGCCCGCGCCAAACCAAGCCAGCGGCTCCTGCGGATGCTTAAAATGATTCAGCCCCGCCTCAAACAATGGATTGACGCTCACGATCCGGCACCCGCGCCGCGCCGCGGCTTGAAGTGTGGTCAGCATGCGCGGATGGTTGGTGCCGGGATTCTGCCCGATCACAAAGATCGCGTCAGCAAGCTCGAAATCGTCGAGCGTGACCGTGCCCTTGCCACGTCCGGTCACCTCCGTCAGGGCCGTGCCGCTCGATTCGTGGCACATATTGGAGCAGTCCGGCAGATTATTGGTGCCGAACTGGCGCACGAATAACTGGTACAGGAATGCGGCCTCATTGCTGGTGCGTCCGGACGTGTAGAAGACGGCTTGATCGGGCGAGCGCAGTGCGTTGAATTGCTCCCCGACTAGGCGGAACGCATCGTCCCACTCGATGGGCTCATAGTGGGTCGCGCCATCATGCAGGATCATGGGATGCGTCAGGCGGCCGCGCTTGCCGAGCCAATAGTCGGACTGCTCACTCAACGAGGCGACCGGCCATTCGCGGAAGAATTCCGGGGTGACCCGCTCGTCGGTTGCTTCTTCTGCTATGGCTTTCGCGCCGTTCTCGCAAAACTCGGCGATAGAGCGGTGGTCGTCGGGCTCCGGCCACGCGCAGCCAGGGCAGTCGAAACCCCCGAACTGGTTCACCGAGCGCAGGAGCTGCGCGCCGTGGGGCACTCCTGGCTCACCCAAAGCGTGTTTCATTACCTCGGTGATTGCAGGCAGGCCGCCCGCGGTAGTCTCGGGTTTATCCAGACGCAGGCCGCTTTCCTCGGCGGGCGCCTCCGCGCGTACCTGATCAGGTTTTGCGACCATAGTCCTCGTAACCACGATACATGAAGCGCAACATCATCACAGTCCCGATCCGCAGAGTCGAGTCCGGGGCCGGGGCCGCCGCGCAGGACCTGGTGGCCGTCGAGGAGCCGCTTCAGATCCGCCTCGACGCCAGCGATATCGCGATCACCATGCGCACCCCCGGCCACGATCGCGAACTGGCGGCCGGCTTCCTGTTTACCGAGGGAATTCTGAGCCAGGCGAGCCAGATCTCCGGCATCACGGCCGATGACAAAGGCGGGGTCAACGTTCAAGTGGCGGAGCGCGTACAGATCGACCTCGAGCGACTGGCCCGCAATTTCTATGTGACTTCAAGCTGTGGAGTGTGCGGCAAGGCGTCGATCGACGCGCTGAGGGCGGCCGGTTGCCCTATCCTGCCCCGCGGCCGGCCGGTTATCGACGCGCGCATTCTGCCCTGGCTCCCCCAAAAACTTCGCGAGGCGCAAGCGGTGTTCGAACACACCGGTGGCCTGCATGCGGCCGGTCTGTTCGACGCGTCGGGGACGCTGCTCGAATTGCGGGAAGACGTGGGCCGCCACAATGCGGTCGATAAACTCGTCGGGGCGGCGTTTCTCGAAGACCGCTTGCCGCTCGGCGAGCATATCCTGATGCTGAGTGGCCGCGTGAGCTTTGAGCTGGTGCAGAAGGCGCTGATGGCGGGCATACCCATCGTGGCGGCAGTGGGCGCGCCGTCGAGCCTGGCCGTCGAGACTGCGCTACGCTTCGGCATGACGCTGGTGGGGTTCCTGCGCGGCGAGCGCTTCAACGTGTATGCGGGGCGGGAGCGGCTATCGTAGCTTCAGCGCGGGCCTGGTGGGCAAAACGTTATTTCGAGGGCGGCGCGGGAGCCGGAGGGGCTTCGCTGACGTCGGCCAGCCAGTAATCGGCGCCCTGAACCAGGACCTTGGCTTGAATCTGTTCGCCGGCTTTGAGCTTCTGAAACTCCTGCTTGTCTTTGATGGGATATTCCATGGTCATGGCCGGCATCCAGCCCTGAATTTCTTCACCCTTGATGGTGGCGAGCTGCGCGGAAGGGTCCAGCCGGATCACTTCGCCGCGCATCTGATACTCAACCGGCGGCTTGTGCGCGGGCTTCTGGCTGCACCCGATGAGAAGAACCGCGGCCAGCACTAACCCAGCCTTCACTTTTTTAATTCGGCGGTGCTGCTTGCAGCCGATTTTGTAACGTCGTTGGACGGGGGCAAGAGAAGAACCGTGGCTTCGGCCGGGACGCCTCTGATCACCGTTCCGCCCGGCAGTTGGACCGCGTTGCGCAGCAAGAACGGGTGCGCGTAGGCGGGTTTGAACGGAAACAGCCATAGCAGCGGAACGACGCTGCCATCAGGAAGCTCCGCTGTGATTTGCAGCGAGGCTTTCTCAGGCACTTTTTGCGGCAGCAGCCCGTCCAGCATCAGCTCGTTCTTCAATTTGAAATCGCCGCTCACCGCGATCGCGTCAGGATAATGGGTAGACGCTGGAGCCGCGTCGAACTTGGGAGTAGGAGGCAAGTCCTTCTCCTCGCCTTCAGGAGCGCCGCCATCCACCCATTCCGCAATCAGCTCGAGTTGCTCGGGCGTAAGCGCCTGGTCATCGCGATAATCGCCGAATCCCTTGACCGCGCCCCAGGGTGGCATGCGCCGCTCCAGCACTTCTTCCTGGATGGCCTTGGCCCACGGACGGCCCTCTTCGTACTTCATCAGTGAAAAAGCGGACCCGCCCGGACGATGGCAGGAAGCACAGCGGGAATAAATGATGCGCGCGATTTCGCGGTTCCAGGTGATCTTGGTGGTGATCACATCGTGGCCCGTGGCGAGCTCGGCGCAACCGAGAACGATACCGCAAATTTTAAGAACGAGGTGGCGCGGTCGCATGTGCCGGAAGTATAACATCCCAGTTCTCATTCTATTACCGATGCGGGACCGATGCCTATTGCACCCCGGCGTTAGGGCCGATGGATTGTTGATAGGCATGAGCTCGCAGACTGCCCCACTAGTTGCATCCCCGGCCGCCGCTCGTCCGTGGGCCCTGCGCTGGCTGAAGCCCTCGCCGGCCGAGCTCCTTTTTCTGGCAGTGGTGCTCTGGCTGATCGCGTTCACCGCCTTGGGCCTCGACGGTGTGGGCCTGCTGCGCGATTCGCAAACCGGCTACCACGTTCGAATCGGTGAATACGTGCTGGCCCATCACAGCGTGCCGTCGCGCGACTTTCTTTCTTTCACGCGGCCGGGCGAGCCGTGGTTCGCGTGGGAGTGGCTGGCCGGCGCCGGCTCGGCCGTGCTCTATCACTGGGAGGGAATGCGCGCCATCATCGTGGTCTCGGCGCTGATTCTCGGGTTCACGGTGCTGTTGATGGTTCGCCATTTGGCGTGGCGCGGCGCCAACGTCTTCATCGCCATCTTTCTTGCTCACCTGGCGATCGGGGCGTCGTCGATGCACTATCTGGCGCGGCCGCACATCTTTACTTTGCTGTTCCTGGCCGCGGCGGTCTGGATCCTGGATCGCGATCGCAAGCAGCCCACCGTGGCGCTGTGGACGCTTGTGCCTCTGACGGCGCTGTGGGCAAATCTGCACGGTGGTTTTTTCGGCCTGCTGGTTTCGACTGGAATTTTGGCGGGCGGGTCCTTGATCGAGTGGCTGATTGATCGCCGACGCCGCCCCGAAGCGTTGCGATACGCCACGCGTTACGCGCTTCTCGCGGCGGCGTGCTTCGTGGCCTCGCTCGCGAATCCTTACGGCATTCTCGAACACGTGCACTTGGTGCAATTCATGCGCGAGACCTGGTATTTGAAGCTGACTGAGGAATACCAGCCGCCTCGATTCCTGACCGCCGCCGGAGCCTATTACGGCGTTCTGCTCGCGGCCGGCTTGCTGGTTAGCGCGCGCCTGTTGTGGCGCAAGCAGATTGCGCCGGCGCTTCTGATTCTGGCGTGGGCGTATGCGTCTTCGCGCTCCATGCGGCACATACCGATCTACGCGATCATCGTGCTTCCGTGGCTAGGCGACGCGCTGAGCACGTGGTGGCGAGGCTGGGCCGCTGGCAAATCCGTGAAATCGCTGGCCGGCATCCTCCAAGGAATTGCCGCCGATTTTCAGCCTTCGCTGGCGCGGAGCAGCCTGTTTGTGCCGATCGCCGCGGCGCTGCTGCTGCTTTTTTCTTTCGGCATCGACTACCCGCGCGATTTTCCAGAGCCCCTGTATCCGGTATCGCTGGTGACCCGGCATACCGATGAGATCGGCAAGTCCCGAGTCTTCACCACCGATAGCTGGGGCCATTATCTGACCTTCCGCTATCCCCCGCCCTTCCAGATTTTCATCGATGGCCGCTGCGACTTTTTCGGCGAGCGCTTCACCGATGAATACTTGCGCGCGCTCAACGGCGTCCCCGGTTGGGACGATACACTGCGCCGCTATGGCGTGCAGATGGTGTTGGTGCCGCCCGAGGCCGGGCTCGCCGTCCGGCTCCTCCATCAGCCCGGCTGGCGAATGGTCGAAAACACCGGCTCGGCCGTGCTGTTCGGCCTAAACACTCATTGAGCGGGTGACCGGCGGTGAACGTGGGCCGCCGCCATCCCGCAGCGTTGAGCGGTCTCGCCCTCAAAGTCGAATTCGATCAGCACGGCGGGCTCATCTCCCACCACCCACCCATCATGTCCGGGCTCAATGGCAATCGCCTGGGGAGCCGCGAACTCCAAGGTGCAGCCGTCCGCGTATTGAATATGGATCTGGCCACGGGCGAGAAACCCAACGTGTGCGTGCTGGCACAGATCGGTGCCCACGATGGGTTTCAGGTGAGTGGACCAGCGGAAACCGGGCGGATAAACGACACGCTTCACGCGGCTGGTGCCGGCTCGTGCTACGTCTAATTGGACGCCGCCAATTTCGCGGTGCTCGGTTTCTTTCATAGGTGCGAGGAGTGGATCAGTGAAAGTCATCTTAGTGCCCTCGATAGAAAGTTTAGCGCGGACACAACGGATCGCCCGGCCCGCAGGCCGGGGGGCCTGCTCCACTACTGGCTCTACAGGAACGCTGGCAGTGTCGTCCCGAAGTTCCCCAGGTTCGGAAAGACTTGGCTGAGCTGAGACGAGTCCACTCCGAACCAGGTCGCCAGGGTGCCTCCGTATTGTTCGAGCGAAGTCGTCGGAATCCAGACACCGCGGTTGTTGGCGTCGTCCGGGCCGCTGAGCGCGAGCGTCGGGAACGTGCCATAAATGTCACCGCCCTTCACCGCGTCGCCCATCACGAAATGATGACTGCCCCAGGCGTGATCGGTTCCTAAAGTCGCGCCGCCGCTGGGCTGCAGCGTTCGGCCAAAGTCGGATTCCGTAAAAGTCACCACCTGGCCCGCGACTCCGATCTCAACCGTCGAATCGTAGAACGCCTTCATGGCCTGGCTCACTTGCAGCAGGCCTGTACCCTGATTGTTCAGCTCCAGGTCATGCGTGTCGAAGCCACCGAGGTAGGCGAAAAAGATCTGCCGGTTCATCCCGAGCGCGGTCCGTACGTTAATGATCTTTGCGATCTGCAGCAACTGCTGACCGAGCGATGTATTCGGGAATACAGTCGTCAGCGCCTTCGCTCCCGTCAGCGCTTGATTCAGAAGTTGAGCCTGACTCAAGCCCGAGCCGGTAATCGAATTGGACGCTTGAACGAGTGAAACCCCATTGTCGAAGCTCAGCAGATTCTGCAGAGCGGCCAGTCTCGCGTTCGAAGCCGCATTACTCGCAAATCCCTGCAAGCCCAGAATCTGCCCCGCTGTCACGGTGGCCGGGCTGGTCTGCGCGCCTGTCGCAAACAGCGCGTTTCCGCCCACGGAAACGATGGTCGGGAAGTTGGAGGTGTTGCAGCCTTGCACTGCGTCCGCCAGGCGGCCTCCCCAACCGGTGGCGCCAAAACCCTGCCCGAGTGACGTCTGCCATTCCGTCTGCTGATCCAGATGCGAGAACAGATTGCTGGGGATCGCGGCCAATTGTTTTTTATATTGATCCTGGGTCAGCGGCGTCACCAGAGTGCCGACGTTGGCCATCACCGCTACGTTCTTGTTCGTGTTGTAAAGCCCGGCGAGCTCCACCAGGCTGGGATGCAGCCCGTACTGATCGCCCTTTGAGGTGCCGATCATGTTCAGAGTCCCCTGCGGCAGCGCCAGCCCGGCGCGCACTTTGGCGTAGACGTCGTAGGAGTTCGCGGGATTGCTGCCCGGCGTTGATATCGGAATAACCGTATTGTTGCCGTCGTTTCCGCCAAAAAGAAACACGCACACCAGCGCTTTGTAATCGGTCGGGCAGGTATTCTGAGCGAGCGCGTTCACCTGGCTGAAGCGCCCGACCAGACTGGCGGCTCCCACCGCGGCGAGCGACCGGCACCCGATGTTCAGGAATTTTCTTCTGGAGGGTATCAGCATGATCTTAGCGCTCCACGTTGTAGTAAGACGATGAAATGGCCAGATACAGCGCGGCCTGCGCTCGCGCCTTGTTGGCGGCAGCGGTGGTTCCCGTCACCGCGCCAATGGCATGCAGAAGCTCGGTCTGCACGGCGCCCGGCATCAGGCCGTACATGAATGCTTGGTTCACCGCATCCACCAGCGCTTGCGAATTACCCGCCAAATTCGAGAACGGCGTCAGATCAATCACCGCGCCCGCGCCCAGATTGCCGTAGATCAACGTGTTGGCCAGGTTGTAGCGCGCCACGGCTGCGGAGGGCGACTGAAGCTGGAACTCCGGGCCCAGCAGACGTGTTCCCGGGGTGAATTGCGCCGGGATGTGATAGCCCGGCGCGTAGTAGTTGAATACCGTCGGAGGCGCAAATATCGTCTGCCCCAGATTGGCGGCCAGGCCCGTCAGAGGATTCGTGTCGTTGACCTGCGCTCCCAAACCGCGAAGGATGGACGCGATCACGAAGACCGGCTCTCGCAAATGTCCGCTGTTGTCGTTCGGCAGCCAAAGCGACATCCAAGGGCCGTTGTCCCCCACGCGCGCCTCGGGATCGAGCAGAATCGCTCTCACTACGGCTGCCAGGTCGCCGCGAACACCCGACCCATTGTCGCTAAACACCGCTGCAACGCGGGCCACGTAATCGGGCGAAGGATTGCTGGTCACCAGATGCTGGATTAGCCGGGTGGAAATGAAGGGTCCGACGTTCTGATGGTTGAAGATGTTGTCCAGCGCTGCCTCAAGGTCCTGGTCTGCCTTTTGTCCCGCGGGCAAAACCAGTCCGTTGAGTAAAGTTTTCGACGTCGTGTCATGGTTCGACTCAAACGGCACCATCGGACCGATGTAATATGCCGGATTATGCTTCTGAAGCACGGCTCCCGGCTTCGTCGGATAGGTCCATCCGGTGTAAACCTTCGCGAAGTTTTGAATCGTCGTCTGGTCGTAGGTGGGGATCGGGTTGCCGCTCGAATCGAGTATCAGCGTTCCGTCCGGATTGAGCTGAAACAATCCAATGGTGAACAACTGCATGTTTTCGCGGGCAAAATTTTCGTTCGCCCTAGTGCCCCTCGTCGGATCAGCCTTATCGTTGTTCCGCATGTCGAGGTACTCGCCCATAGTGGGGCTGAGCGCAACGTCTTTCATTAACGCGCGGAAGTTCCCGAAGGCATCCTTCTGCAGGATTTCCAGGTAGGGCACCAACTGGGTGGGCGAGTTTTCCTCGACTGCTGAAACCACCATAACCGGGCCCAACGCGAAAGCCACCCGTTGGCGCAGTTGGTCCTGGCCGTGGACGGCGTTCGAGAAAAAACGCGCCTGCACCTGATTGATAGCGAAAGCGGTGGTGGCGGGGTCCGGATAAGGGGAGATGGGCGCGGAGAACTGTTCGCTCAAATAACCGTCAAGCCCCGCCGTCTGCACATGCGTAACGGTAGGCGCGTCGGGACCAAACGCAGCCTGGTCAAGGAAGCGCGCCGCCACGCTGAACGATACGATCTGAAGTCCGGAGGATGCCCCGACCATCACACTCACTGCATCCACCGAGGTGGCCGAGCCAGGGTCCGGATTCGTCACCACGACCGGGAAACTTTGGCCGGTCTGCGAGTCCGAGGACACGCCCGTCGCCGTCAGTCTGGTCGCGGAAACATACGTGGTGGGAAGCGGAACGCCCCCGACCACCGCCACTGCCCCGGCGGCAAAGCCGCTGCCGTTCAGCGTGATGGTGAAGGAGCCCACCGGGAGGTTCGCCGGTTGGACCGACGCAAGCGTCGGGTACGGATTCAGAAGCGTTAACGTTGTGCTGGTGAAGACCGTCGTGTCGGCGTTGCTGGTGGCCGTCACAGTGACGGTATTGGGGTTCGGCAGCGTGGCCGGGGGAGTATATCGCCCTCCGTTCGCGGTGATGGTGCCCGCGCCGGTGGCCGGTGCGATCGTCCAGGTTACCCCGGTGGTGGTTGTTCCAGTGACCTTGGCCGAGAATTGCTGAAAGGTCCCCAGATGCACGGAGGCCGGCGATGGCGAAACCGTGACCGTAATCTGTCCGTATGCGGGCGCAAGCAGACACACCCCCGCAAGAATTCCTCCGACGATGCTTTTACGCATTCAAATTCTCGCCTTCACCCAGAAATTCAGCCGTGCTTTGCCAGCGTATCACTAATCGCAGATGCGGCCAATAAGGTAGAACACTCGCTTTGGAGGAAAGTTGCGGCAGGCGCTCAGGCTGTCTGAATGTGGGCCACGCCTTCCAGCCCCTGCTCGCGGATTTCGATCTCGCGGATGCGATATTTCTGGATCTTTCCGCTCAGGGTGGTGGGGAAGGAATCGACGAAGCGGATGCACTCGGGAATTTTGAAGTGGGCGATCTGGCCGTTGCAAAACTCGCGAATCTCCTCGGCCGTACACGTTTCCCCGGGCTTCAGGCGGATCCAGGCCAGCACGATTTCGCCCAGCCGCTCGTTCGGCAGGCCCGTGATTTGAATCTCCGCAACCTTAGGATGGGTGTAGAGGAATTCCTCGATCTCCCGCGGATAAATATTTTCGCCGCCGCGGATGATCATGTCCTTGGCGCGCCCCGTTACCTTAACGTAGCCGTCCTCGCGCATCACTCCCAGATCGCCGGTGCGAAACCATCCCTCTGCATCGATGGCGCGGGCGGTCGCCTCGGGCTCGCCGTCATAGCCCTGCATCAGCATGTAGCCGCGGGCGCAGATCTCGCCCTGCACGCCTCTCTCGACCACTTCACCCCTCTCGACCGCGACGACCTTGAGCTCCGTGCATGGCAGCGCCTGGCCGACGGTCGAAACGCGGCGCTCGATTTCGTCGTCCACATTCGACATCGTCAGCACTGGCGATGTCTCGGTCAGCCCATAGGCGATCGTCATCTCGGGGCAATGCATTTCTCGCACGATCTGCTTCATCACTTCGATGGGGCACGGAGCGCCCGCCATCACGCCGGTGCGCACACTGGACAAATCGAATCGCGCGAATTCGGGGTGGCGCAACTCGGCAATGAACATCGTGGGCACGCCATAGATGGCCGTGGCTCGCTCGGCTTCCACCGCCTCCAGCACGGCTTTCGCGTCGAAGCTCCAGTTCGGCAGAATCATCGCGCAACCGCTAGCGAGCGACGCCATGGTTCCGATCACGTTTCCGAAGCAGTGTGCCAGCGGCACCGCCAGGCAGATGCGGTCCTGCTCGGTGTAGCGCAAAACGCGCGCGATCAGGAAACCGTTGTTCATCAGGTTGCGATGCGTCAGCAGCACGCCTTTGGGCGATCCCGTAGTGCCGGAGGTGTACTGAATATTGGTAACATCGTCCAGTTCAATTGTGGCCCGGGCTTTAGCCGTGGCGTCCGCTTCAGCCTGCGGGGTTTCCGAAAGGAGGCAGTTCCACTCCGGCGCGCCGAAGCAGATGGTGTGCTCAAGCGCGAAGTTTCGCTCCGCGCTCACCTGCGCCACAATCCCCGCGTAGTTCGCCCGCGCGTCGCTGTCGCGCCGGAACAAGACCTTCATGCGCGACTTCTCGAGAATATAGGCCAGTTCATGCGAGCGCGACGCCGGGTTCACGTTCACCAGCACCGCGCCGGCCCTCGCGCAGGCCATGTGAACGATCACCCACTCGTAGCAGTTCATCGCCCACAGGCCGACGCGATCCTTCGGACCTACGCCCAGCGTCGCTAAGCCGTGCGCGACCCGGTCGGCGGCGTCGAGAAGCTCGGCCCAGGTGAGGCGCTTGGCCTGATGCCTCGAAATCAGCGCCAGTTGATCGGGCCAGCGGCGGGCGACGTACTCCAGTTGCTCGCCGATGGTGCGGTCGAGCAGCGGTATGTCAGGGCCTCGAGAATAACTCAGCATCTTTGCCTCGACGCAAGTATATCTCGGAACGATAGCGACACCGCTTACTGCGTCCCGGCTCACTGTCGAGGTTCGCTTCATGAGCGACTTACAGAGCCGCGACCGTGAGGGAGCGGGACGCCAACGCGTCCCCATGTTTACCCGAACACCTTGAACAACCGGCGCAGCGGATCGTAGTACTCGTCCACCACGCGCTCCTTCAACGGAATGATCGCGTTGTCGGTGATATGGATGTCTTCCGGACACACCTTAGTGCAGCACTTGGTGATGTTGCAGTAGCCGATACCGCCACTGTCACGCAAATCACCGATGCGATCCTGCGTATCCAGCGGATTCATCTCCAGCGCCGCCGTGTACACAAAGAAACGCGGCCCGATGAACTGCTCATGCAGATTGTGGTCGCGCAGCACGTGGCACACATCCTGGCACAGGAAACACTCGATGCACTTGCGGAACTCCTGCACGCGATCGACGTCGGCCTGGTCCATGCGCCAGGTCCCGTCGGGAGCGTCCGGCTTGCGCGGCTTGAAGGGCTTGATTTTTTCCTTCACGCGATAATTCCAGGAGACGTCCGTCACCAGGTCCTTCACGTGAGGGAAAGTGTGCATCGGCTGTACCATCACCGGCGCGCTGATGTCGATCTCGTTCATCCGAGTCATGCACATAAGGCGCGGCCGGCCGTTGATTTCCGCCGAGCACGACCCGCACTTGCCCGCCTTGCAGTTCCATCGAACCGCCATGTCGTTGGCTTGCGCGGCCTGAATGCGGTGGACCACGTCCAGCACCACCATGCCGTTTTCGAACTCGGTCGTGTAATCGACGAACTTCGCCGCCGTGCCTTGGCCGCGCCAGATTTTAAACGTCGCTTGCGGCATTACTTGTTCTCCTCGATCACCTGCTTCAGTTCATCGGGCATGGGCTGGACCGGCACGTGTGTCACGATCGGCCGGCCGTCGGCGGCCTTGTCGATCCGGATATTAAATTCGCCGAACTTCGAATCTTTGTCGGGATAATCCTCGCGGAAGTGTCCGCCCCGGCTCTCTTTTCGCTCAAGACCCGCCAGTGCGACGATCTCCGAAACAGTCAGCAGGCTGTCGAGATCGAGTGCGGTGTGCCATCCGTTGTTGTATTCGCGGTTGCCGGTAATGCCCGCCTGGCCAGCGCGCGCCTTCAGCGCCGCGATCACTTCGAGCGCCCGCAGCATCTCGTCCTCGCGCCGCACGATGCCCACCAGTTCCTGCATGGTCTCCTGCAGTTCCGACTGGACCGTGAACGGATTTTCGCCCCTAGCGCCGCGGTCGAAGGGTTCCAGTGCCTTGCGGGCGGATTCATCCACCTGCGCCATGTTGATCTGCCCCGCTCCGTTTTCCTTGGCGTACATAGCCGCGAACTCGCCCGCGCGCTTTCCAAATACCAGAAGGTCGGAAAGCGAGTTGCCGCCCAACCGGTTCGCCCCGTGCAGGCCCGCCCCGCACTCCCCTGCCGCGAACAGCCCGGGCACCGTCGACATCTGCGAGTCGGCGTCCACCATGATGCCGCCCATCATGTAATGAATAGTGGGGCCGATCTCCATCGGCTCCTTCGTGATATCGATGTCGGCCAGTTGCTTGAACTGGTGATACATGCTGGGCAGCTTCTTCTTGATGTGCTCGGCCGCGTTGGGAAGCTTCTCTCTGATCCAGGAAATATCCAGAAACACGCCGCCGTGCGGGCTGCCGCGCCCCGCCTTCACTTCGCGGCGGATGCAGCGCGCCACGTGATCCCGCGTCAGCAATTCGGGAGGCCGCCGGGCGCTCTTGTCGCCCTGCGTGTAGCGCCAGCCTTCATCCTCGCTGTCGGCGGTTGAGCTGCGGTAGTTCTCCGGAATATCGTCGAACAGGAACCGCTTGCCTTCACTGTTACGCAGCACGCCTCCTTCGCCGCGCACTCCCTCGGTCACCAGGATGCCGGCCACGCTCGGCGGCCATATCATGCCGGTCGGATGGAACTGGACGAATTCCATATCCATCAGCGCCGCGCCCGCGTGATACGCCAGCGCAAGCCCGTCGCCCGTGTACTCCCAACTGTTCGAAGTGATCTGATACGCGCGCCCGATGCCGCCGGTGGCCAGCACCACCGCCTTGGCATGAAACAGCCGGAAGCGCCCGCGCTCGCGGTCGTAGCCGAACCCACCCACGCACCGGTCTCCATCCTTTAATAGCGTGAGCAAGGTGCATTCCATGTGGAAATCGATGCCGTGATGGATGCCGTGATCCTGCAATGTGCGGATCATCTCCAGACCGGTGCGGTCGCCCACGTGCGCCAGTCGAGGGTAGCGATGCCCACCGAAATTGCGCTGCAGGATGCGCCCGTCCTTGGTGCGATCAAACATCGCGCCCCAGGCTTCAAGCTCGTGCACGCGCGCGGGCGCCTCTTTGGCGTGCAGTTCCGCCATCCGCCAGTTGTTCAAGTACTGCCCGCCGCGCATGGTATCGGCGAAGTGGACTCGCCAATTGTCGCGGTCATCCACGTTGCCCATCGCGGCTGCCATGCCGCCCTCGGCCATCACCGTGTGGGCCTTGCCGAGTAGCGATTTCGTCACCACCCCCACTTTTGCTCCCGCGGCCGAGGCCTCAATCGCGGCGCGCAGTCCCGCTCCGCCCGCACCCACCACGAGCACGTCGAATTCGTGGGTTTGATACTCCGCCATGTTAGAGAATTCTCCAGTCGTGCCAGATCCCCATCGCGCACAGCCGCACGTACAAGTCAGCAAAGCCCACATAGAACATGCTGAGCCAGGCCCACAGCATGTGGCGGCGATTCAGGCACGACACGCAGTCGTAGGTTGTTTTCCGCGCCGGAGATTTCGAAATCGTATCCAGCCTTCCGCCCACTAGGTGCCGCAGAGAATGGCACCCGAAGGTGTACAGACCGAGCAGAATCGGGTTGGCGATCAGCACCAGGCTGCCCACGCCGATGCCAAAGTGATTGGCGCCATCCGCCCCAGGAAACCAGAACGATCGCACTCCGTCATAGGTCAGGATGAACACGAACAGGATCGCCAGATATAAAAAGTAGCGATGGACGTTTTGTAGGATCAGCGGAAAGGATTTTTCGCCCCAGTAGGTCTTGCGCGGCTCGCCCACGGCGCAGGAAGGTGGGTCGGCCCAGAAGGCCTTGTAATACGCGCCACGGTAATAGTAACAGGTGAGCCGGAATCCGCCGGGCGCCCACAGAATCAGCATCGCGGCGGAAAAAGGCAGAACAGAAGGCCACCACCCCGGCGCGGTCCGCATCAACACCGGCGAGTACATGGGCGAGAGATAGTTCGTGCCGGCGAGCTCATAATTGTTGCCTTGCACACCGGCCCAAGTGGCGTACACGATGAAGCTCATGTAGCCAAGGAAAACAAGAAGCGGCTCGACCCACCATCCGTCGGTGCGGGTGGTGCGGCCAAAGCCCCCGTTCTTGAGCGGGACGTCAATCGTGGACATCAGTCGGCGCTCCTGCTATGTGGTGAAGATACAAGATGTGAGGTGTATTTTTAGAATAACGTCCCGCGCCGCCGGATTCAACATTGAGAGTCTTCCAATGCGGGACGAGCCTGAAGCGGGAGTTTGATTCCAAGGCGGGATGAGCCTGAAAAGGAGAGGAGGAGAGGGTCCATGCTGCGGGTGAATGAACTTCACCATGGAAAACCTGGAGCGGCTGACGCTAGCCCAGATGGAAGAGTTCGTCGACGGCAATCGGGACGTAGAGCTGCGGATGGAAGCACGGGCGGCCGCCTACAGCTTCCTCGAGACGGTGCTGAGGACGCAGCACTACCGACGCTTGAGCAAAGGCCGGCGGGGCATCGTGCGGCGATTTCTGGGCAAGGTGACGGGACTCAGCCGGGCGCAGCTGACGCGTCTATTAGGCTGGTGGCGGCGCACCCGACGCGTGATCGGACCGCCGACCTGCCGCCCCTGCTTCCGCGCGCGATAACGGCTGCCGACGTGAGTCACGCTGGCGGCTGTGGATGCCGCGCACGAAGACCTCTCGGGCCCGGCGGTGCGGCGCATTCTGCAGCGCGAGTTTCGCGTATTCCGCAAGACCGAATACCAGCGTTTAGTTGGGATTTCGGTGTCCCATTATCCACGGAGACTGGATCTGTCCGACATATCTACTCTCCGCGGCCGTGTCCGTCATGCGAGAACACCTAATGCACCGAGTACTGCTCCTGCGGGGGGTTGAGCTTGACCTCGATGGTTTTCTCATCTTCCGTGACGTCGAAGGTCTGGCCAAAGGTCTGATAATTTTTGGCGATCACCTGGATCAGGATTTTTCCCTTGGGGAGTTCCGGAATGTGGGCAATGCCTTCCTGGGAAGATCGCATCTCCCAGGACGTGCGTACTTTTGCCCCCAGCTTCAGGATCGACCGTCCTGAAAACTTCACGATCACGTCGGCGCGGTCTACCGGTTTGCCGTTGGCGTTGGTCACCACCACCGTGAGCTTCGTCAGATCGGCGGCGAGCAGCGGTACCGAGATCAAAAGCAACAGAATCGCGCTCCGCATGGTTAGTATTATCTCACGCCGGTTTTCCTTATACTGTGCAAATGAGCTACTCAAAGTACGTAGCGGCAGGCGCGCTGTTGCTGGCGTGCGGCGCCCGGTTGAACGCCGCCATTTCCGGCCCCGAGGTGTATCAGAAATACTGCGCGTCCTGTCACGATCAGACCAGCCCCCGCATCCCGCCCAAAGCCGCGCTTCAGAAGTTGTCGGCCGCGCGCATCCTACGGACCCTGGATTTCGGTTTGATGATGAGCATCGCCTACCCACTGAAGCGCGAGGAACGCGCGGCCGTCGCCAGTTTCCTGGGGATCGCTGGAGCCGAGCCTGGCCCTCCGGCGAGCGCCTTCTGCTCCTCTGACAAGCACCCTCTCGCCGCGGCCAGCAGAGCGAATTGGAATGGATGGAGCCCCTCGCCCGGGAACACGCGGTATCAACCGACGGCGCAGGCGGGCCTCGCCATCGGCCAGGTTCGCCAACTCAAATTGAAATGGGCTTACGGGTTCACCGGCGACGTTACTGCCTTTGCCGCACCCACCGTTTTGAATGGCACGATTTTTGTCGGGAGCGCGGCCGGAACCATCCAGGCGCTCGATGCCAAGAGCGGCTGCGTGCATTGGGTCTTCCAAGCCAACGGGCCGGTGCGTTCCGCCATCCTCGCGGTTCCCAACGGCGGCCGTACATCGTTGCTGTTCGGTGACCAGATCGGATCGGTCTACTCACTCGACGCCATGACCGGCAAACAGTTGTGGAGGAAGCGCGTGGAAGAGCACGAGGCCACGCGGCTGACCGGCGCCCCGGTGACCCAGGATGGCGTGGTCTTCATTCCAGCGGCGTCCTGGGAAGAAACGCGCTCGATCGATCCACAATACGCATGTTGCACCTTCCGCGGCAGCGTGACGGCGCTGCGTGTCAGTGACGGAGGCTCCGTCTGGAAGTCGTATCTGGTGGGCCCGCCCGTCAAGACCGGAGTCACCAGCATTGGAACCCCTCAGTTTGGCCCCTCAGGCGCGGGAGTGTGGTCGGCCCCCACCGTCGATACCAAGCGCGGAGTCTTGTATGTCGGCACCGGCGACAACTACTCGCAGCCTGCCACTACGACCAGCGACGCGGTGGTCGCGCTCGATTTGAAGACCGGACGGATCGTGTGGTCGCAGCAGACGCTGCCGGGAGATGCCTACAACTCGTCGTGCCGCAACAAGGCGGCCAACTGCCCTTCCGACAACGGTCCCGATTACGATTACGGATCGTCGGCCCTGATGGTGCGGACGCCCGATGGCCGCGACATGCTGGTGGCGGGGCAAAAGTCGGGCATGGTGTACGCGCTCGATCCCGATCAGAAGGGCAAGATCGTGTGGCAGGCGCGCGTCGGCAAGGGAGGCTTGAACGGCGGCGTGCAGTGGGGCATGGCGAGCGATGGACAAAAAGTATACGCCTCCGTGGGCGATGCCGCTCCGCTGCGGCAAACTACAGGCGCGCTCGCGCCCGTCGGCAACGTGGACTTCGATCAAACCCAGGGCGGCGGGCTCACGGCTCTTCGGGTGGCGGATGGTTCGAAGGTCTGGTTCACGCCGGGGCATGCATGCGATCCGCCCAAGCCCGGCTGCAGCCCCGCGCAATCCGGCGCCGTTACCGCGATCCCCGGCGTGGTCTTTTCCGGATCGCTCGACGGACACGTCCGCGGATATTCCGCCGAGGACGGCCAAGTGCTGTGGGACTTCGACACCGCCAAGGATTACACCACCGTGAACGGCGTGCCGGCCAGAGGCGGCTCGCTCGATGGAGCCGGCCCCGTGATCGTGGGCGGAATGATCTACGTCAATTCGGGTTATCCCCGCAACGGCGGCATGCCCGGCAACGTGCTGCTGGCATTCAGCCCGGAAGATTGACCGGATTTAGCCGCGAATAGCGCGGCACATCAGATTGAGTCATACTGATGGTATATGCCTCAGTCTGCCACAACTGGAAACAACATCGAGGACCCAAAAAAATTGAGCCTCGATACACGGTCGCGTTAGATCCCAGTGTTGCTCGCCAGGTAAAGCGCTACGCAGGAACAGTGGATACCAGCATGAGTAAGGCAATTGCCGCGTTAGTACGGCTCGGCCTCGAAAACCAAGAACAGCGAAAACGAAATTTGTTCAGGAAATTGAAAGAGAATCTTGCAGCGAACGATCCGAAACAGCAGGATCGACTCGTAGACGAGTTCCGCGATTTGATTCTCGGGCGTTGAAAAGACGGGAATGCCAAAGATCCAATGGGAGCGGCTCCCTAGGGAGAAATGGGCTCACCCTGCGCGATCGCGCTAAAGAGCGCAGGATCTCCGAGCAGGATCTGTTCGACCTCGCAGAGTGGAAGGCGATGGACCCGGACGTTCCGGAGGGCGATTGGTACAAAGATTTCGGGACCTTCAAGCTGTGCGGCACCGGACGGTATCCAAGCACGTTTCTCTTGGCGGAGCAGGCCGCTCGCGGGAGTAAGCTCTAGTCGACCTACGCTCTCCACTGACTTGCGAATGCACGGGAGTCGCCCCCGCGCAAAAACTTCTGTTGCGTCCCCGCGGCGCCGGTCACTGCCTCGGCCACGAGGTATCCGCTGCGGACGGCGCCCTCCATGGTCGCGGGCCAGCCGGAGCGCGTCCAATCTCCTGCCAGGAACAGGTTGCGCACGCTGGTGCGGCTCACCGGACGAAGTGATTCCAAGCCCGGCCGCGCCGAAAACGTCGCGCGAACTTCTTTGACTACGTGCGCTTTTTCGAGTTTGGCGTTGGGAACCGCCGGGAAGAACTCGGCCAGTTCCTTGAGCGCGAGCGAGATCACCTCCGCGCGCGGCATCTCGACCAGACTGCGCGACGCGCTCACCACCAGCTGCACGTAGCGTCCCTCGCCCTTATTGAACATCCACTGGATGGTGCGATCGAGCAGCGTCGCGTGCGGCAGATCGGTGACGGGGCGGTCGAACCATAAGTGAATTCCGGTGATGGGCGAGTGCTCGAATGCGCTCAGGTTCAGCCCCAGCTCGGGCGCAACCCCCGCAACACGCTCGAACGGCAGCGCGCATATATAATGATCGGCTTCAAGCTTCGCGCCATTGGCAATCACCCCGCAGACCACGCCGTCTTCGATCACCATCCTACTGACTGCGGTGCGCAGCTGAATCTCAACATTGCCGATGCGCTTCCACGCGTCGCTGCTGTAGAGATCGCCCAGCGGCACGGCCGGCACCCCCATCTCGTGGGAATTCGCGCCCGCCAGGAAACCCTCGCCGAAAACCTGGAGCCCGTGCGAGGCCGCCATCCTCTCCAGCTCTTCGTTCACGGCGCTGACCAGCACCTGCCGCCAGAAGCGCTCGATCGCGCGCACGGGCTGCTTCTTCTCTTCGAGCCATTGCCGCATCGTGATGCGATCGAGATCGCCGCGCGTCCGGAACTCGCGCGGGATGGACTGCATCGCGCGCGCCACGGCCAGCTTTTCGCCTAAATTCAAAATGGTCAGGCCAAGGAAGGATCCCAAGAAATGCGCCGGCGCAGGCAGCAACCCCGCTTGCAGGACACTGCGCTTGCCGCCCGGTTCGATGAATACATACTCGCGGTAGAAAGTGATCTTGCCGTCGACGCGCAAGCGCTTGTAAAAATCGAGAAGATTGACGCAGCACCGCAGCAGGACGTGCTGGCAATTGTCGATCGATTCCGCGCCAATCTCGTAGGAGCTTGCGCGCCCGCCCAAGAAAGGCCGCGCCTCAAGAATCTTCACCGAGTGCCCCGAGCCGCCGAGCGCCGCCGCCGCGGACAAGCCCGCCAGTCCACCACCGAGCACGATCACGTCGGCCATGGCTCAGCTTTCAGCCGGGAGTTTCAGAGCGAGGCGGGACAGCGCGACCGGTGGCCGCCACCGCCTCCGCTGATGATCTGGATCGCGATCCAAAGCACAATGGCAATCAGTAGAATATCGGACGGGTCAAAATCCATGAGTTTCTAGTATGGACGATGGCGCCGGGGTCGGGCAAGTCCTGTGCGGTACGGTACGTCACCGGGCGCGATGGGCCACGCTCGCGTGCCCCAGCAGCCGCACCACGTTCGCTATCAGCCGCAACCCGCAGTTGCCGTCGAGAGTCAGAATCGACTCGGGATGGAACTGCACGGCCTCCATCGGCAGGCTGCGGTGGCGCACGCCCATGATGACGCCGTCCTCGGTTTCCGCAGTCACTTCGAGCACGGCCGGCAGCTTCTCCCGAATCGCGTATAAGGAATGATAGCGGCCCACGCGAAATTCCTCAGGGAGTCCTTCGAACACGCCCACGCCGCCGTGCTTAACCATCGAGGGCTTGCCGTGCACCGGATAGCCTAGCACGCCCAGCTCGCCCCCGAACGCCTCCACCATGCCCTGAAGGCCCAGGCACACTCCGAATACCGGCACTTCCAGATTGGCCGCGTAACGGATCAGCTCCGGCACGCCGAAATCGGAGGGCCGTCCCGGACCGGGCGACACCAGAATCAGCGACGGCTCGATCTTCGCGATCATCTCGAGCGGGAAGCCGGAGCGGTAGGTCATCACCTCCGCGCCCGTCTGCCGCGCGTAGTTGGCGAGCGTGTGGATGAAACAGTCTTCGTTATCCACCAGCAGGAGCCGGACGCCCACGCCTTCATCCGCACGAGGGCCGTATACTTCGGGCTCCTTCTTCTCCGCATTCAGCGCGCGGAAAAAGCCGGTGGCCTTCAGCCAGCACTCGCGGTCCTCGCTTTCCGGAACCGAGTCGTAGAGCAGCGTTGCGCCAGCGCCATAGCGCGCTTCGCCATCGCGCAAATGGATGGTGCGGATGGTGATGCCGGTGTTGATGCCGCCATCGAGCGTGATCATTCCTACCGCGCCGCCATACCAGCCGCGCGCTTCTTTTTCGAGGTCCTCGACGGCCTGCGCCGCCCATTTTTTCGGCGCGCCGATGATGGTGACCGCCCACATGTGGGTGAGAAACGCGTCGAGCGAATCGAACCCCTCGGCCAATGTCCCCTCAACATGATCCACCGTGTGGAACACCCCGGCATACGACTCGATCAGCCGGCGTCCGATCATTTTCACCGAGCCCGGCACGCACACCCGCGACTTATCGTTGCGGTCCACGTCGCTGCACATGGTCAGCTCGGACTCTTCTTTGGCCGAGTTGAGCAGCTCGCGAATGCTGTCGGCGTCGCGCAGGGGATCGCCGGTGCGCCGGGCGGTTCCGGCGATGGGGCACGTCTCGACGCGCTGGCCTTCGATGCGCACGAACATCTCCGGCGAGGCGCCGATCAACTGCTCGTCCCCAAGTTGCAGGAAAAATTCGTAGGGGCTGGGGCTGGCGTGCTGAATGCGCTCGAACAGCTCCGAGGGGCTGGCCGAATAGGGCGCGCGGAAGGTCTGCCGGAGAACGACCTCGTAATAGTCGCCCTGACGCATGCCTTCGCGCACCGTTTCGACCTTGGCCATATATTCTTCCGGCGTGTGGTCGCTCGTGATGGGACCTGGCCGGCCCTTCTTGGCTTTTTTGATACGCTCGCCCGTGCGCGCGAGGCCTTTCGTGGTCACATCACCCCGCGTGAAGTCGAACTGGTAACGCTCAATCCGCTCCTTCTTGCGATCCATAAAGTAGATGTCGTCGCATAAGAATAGGTGCAGGTCCTTCACGTCGTTCCTGGGCAGCTTGAGCGTGATGGGGTCGAACTGCAGCAAAAGGTCGTAGCCGAACGCGCCCACCAGTGCCAGGCGCGATGCCAGCGGATGCTGGAACTCTTCAACCAGTGCGCGCAATACGGAGAAG
>Ga0210384_10002528_pt1 | contig 22238 bp, 26 predicted proteins | sample IncBWH2MmetaG_FD_160574 | JGI IMG/M metagenome (GOLD analysis project Ga0210384, IMG submission 160574) | Forest soil microbial communities from Barre Woods Harvard Forest LTER site, Petersham, Massachusetts, United States - Inc-BW-H-2-M | ecosystem: Environmental > Terrestrial > Soil >...
TGTGGATGCCCCTCATCTCCGCGAGGCCCTCACGTGACGGTGGCATCATGATTTGGCGTCATGATGGAATCCCGGGGGGCGAGGGGCGGTTAGCTCAGTTGGTTAGAGCGCCTGCCTTACAAGCAGGAGGTCGCAGGTTCGAGTCCTGCACTGCCCACCAGTTCGGAAAATTTCGGTCGTCAAAACCGGGAACGTAGTTGAGTTGGTTAGAAGCTGCCTCCACACGGCTTCCAGTAACTATCCGCCTTATTTATCAATGACTTCCAATAAGACGCGAATTCCCGCGTGCGCGGAGACCGGGTCGCAGACCATCTGCAGCTTCCGCCCAACTGCTCGAGCCGGCATTCGACCGGGCCTGGATCTCTCGCTCCGGGCTTGGCCTTGCGAAGACGCCTCCGGGCTCATGCACGTTTGAACATCGCTGAGACTTTATTCTAACTTGCGCGTGGATTGCCTCTCGTTGTCGGTCAACCTAAAACAATCTCGATAAAAAGAATCCTCATATAAGGACAATCATCTCATCTCTTGTCTGTCCCAACCGGGGCAGCAAGCCCGCGATGGAGGGAATTTCCATGTTTCGAAAACTGATGGCCACGGACGACGACGTTGCCATAGCCATTCTTCGATTGGTGCTGGGGGTGGTGTTTTTCGCGCACGGCGCCCAGAAGCTGCTCGGATGGTTCGGTGGATATGGTTTTAGCGGCACGTTGGGCTTCTTCACCGGCATGATGCACATTCCTGCCCCATTCGCGGTTCTGGCGATTGCGGCGGAATTCTTCGGCGGATTAGGTCTTATCTTCGGACTGTTCATTCGCGTTGCGGCCTTTGGAATCTTCTGCAACATGGCCGTTGCTGTTGCGATGATCCATCATCACTTCGGCCTGTTTATGAACTGGGCAGGGACGCAGAAGGGAGAGGGTTTTGAGTTCCATCTTCTGGCACTGGCGATTACGGTCTTTCTGATGACTCGTGGAGCAGGCGCGGCTTCCGTCGATCGCCTGTTATCTTCTCCTGCGAAGAACAGCATCAGAGGCCAAGTACGGCCGCAAGCTGCCTGATTAACCGCAACGATGACGAAGAGTAATGCCATTACCGCCCCTCGGCTCTGGCTGGTGATTGCCAAAAGTTATCGTGCGCTGAGCCTGCTAGCTGAGCAGAGCATCGCCAACACGGGACTGTGCCTCACGGATTTTGTCGCGCTCGAAGCTCTCCTACATAAGGGATCGCTCACGATTTCGGAGATCCAAGACAAGGTCCGCCTGGCCAGTGGATCGATGACTGCGGCAGTTGACCGCCTCGAGAAACTTGGCTTAGTTGTTCGCAAGTCGAGCCCCAGTGATCGACGGGCACGGGTCATTGAACTTACGGCACAAGGCAAGCGGCTGGCGGCATCGTGCTTCGAGCGGCACGCAAAGGACCTTGAGGCCCTCATGTCTGCCCTGTCCCTGGAAGAGAAAGAACAACTGTACGAACCGCTTAAGAAGCTCGGGCTCCTGGCAGCGGAGAAACTTAGCCACCGGGAAGCCAAGTCAACAGCGGTAGAAAACAAGTTAGGAAACGATCATAGAGTTCGAGGCGCCACTAAAAAACTGAGGAACGCACCGGAAGGGAGAAAGAGAAGATGCTGAAAGTTGGAATCATCGTCGGTAGTACGCGACCGGGACGGAAAGCCGCGGCCGTCGCAAAATGGGCGCACGATATTCTGAAAAGCCGCAAGGATGCGGAGTTTGAGGTGGTCGATATTGAGGATTACAAGCTGCCGCTCCTCGATGAGCCTGTGCCGCCCATGATGCATCAGTACAGCAAACCTCACACGAAGGCTTGGAGTGAGAAAATTGCCTCGCTCGACGCCTACATTTTTGTCACCCCGGAATACAACCATGCCACCTCGGCGGCGCTAAAGAACGCGATCGATTTTCTGTACCACGAATGGAACAACAAAGCGGCAGGATTTATCGGATATGGCGGCGCTGGCGGTGTTCGCGCTGTAGAGAACTTGAGGCTGGTGATGGGCGAACTCAAAGTCGCGGACGTACGAGCCCAGGTGTCGCTTTCAATGTTTACCGATTTCGAGAACTTCACGACGTTTAAGCCGCACGAACAGCACGACAAAGCTGTGCTTTTAATGGCGGACGAAGTGATTGCTTGGAGTGGAGCATTGAAGGCGTTGAGGGGATCTAACTAAGGAGACATTCCGCACAGTCTGCGCTACAGGACTGACCCAACGTGCGCGGTCACGAATGTGAGGAATCACAAAATGCAGATCGGTGTCGACAGCTTTGGAGCAGTCATCGCTGAACCGGCTACCGGGGTTACTCTCAGCCCTGTCCAGCGCATTCAGAATCTACTTGAGGAGATTGGGCTCGCCGATCAGGTTGGTCTGGATGTTTTCGGCGTCGGCGAACACCACCGTAGTGAGTTCGTTGACTCCGCCCCAGTCGTCATTCTTGGTGCAGCGGCTTCGCGCACAAGAAACATTCGCCTCACAAGTGCCGTGACCGTTCTCAGCGCGGCGGACCCGGTCCGAATCTTTCAGGAATTCGCCACTCTGGACCTGATCTCCTATGGGCGTGCTGAGATCGTTGCGGGACGAGGCTCGTCCATAGAGGCTTTTCCGCTCTTTGGTTTCGACTTGGACGACTACGACTCGCTCTTCTCAGAGAAGCTGGATCTTCTGCTCAAGATTCGCGAGAACACACATATTCGCTGGACCGGTAAGCACCGAGCACCTCTTACGGGACAGGCGGTCTATCCGCGTCCGCTCCAAAATCCGCTGCCCATTTGGGTCGGTGTCGGGGGAACTCCCGAATCATTCGTTCGTGCCGGCACGCTCGGACTTCCACTGATGGTCGCCATCATTGGCGGCGAGCCCAAGCGATTTCGACCTCTGGTCGACCTTTACCGCGAAGCTGGGCGCCGCGCCGGGCACTCTGCGGAGAAACTTATCGTGGGTCTTCACGCTATCGGCTTCCTGGGAGACACAACCCACCAGGCTGCAGAGGATTTCTATCCCGGATATACCCACACGTTCACCAAGATCGGTAAAGAACGCGGCTGGCCCCCAGCTACCCGCGCACAATTTGACGCTCTGCGAGGACCCACGGGTGCTCTGCTGATCGGCGATGCTGAAACCGTCGCACAGAAGATACTGTATGTGAATGAAGTCCTCGGTGGCCTTGCCCGTATTACTTTCCAGATGGGTGTGTCTGCGCTCCCGCACGAGAAGATGCTGCGTGCCATCGAGATCCTAGGAACGCGCGTCGCGCCTATCGTTGGCAAAGAACTGTCGCCGCTCGTCCCGCGCGAAAAGTAACTTCGAGAAGATCGCTTACTTTGCCTACCAAAACCGGCAGCTACCCGCCAAAACAATCGCGCATGGCCACCCCAAAACAGTTCAACACCTGACCCGTCCAATACAACCGTGTACTATTTGCCGGCCGCCACCCAGGCACCTCTTCTAGCGTTCGCACGCTCTTGGAGGCATCGCAAAAAATAAGCAACCACCCGTTGTCGTCCTGTAAGCGCCTTGGCGATGTCAAATTCCATCACTAGCTTTTGTGGACGACCTCGAACGAATACCCGTCGGGGTCAAGTATATCGGCGGCGTAGTATCCCGGGTAGTATTCCACTCGTTCCCGCGGTGAAATATTGTCCCTGGCACCAGCGGATATTGCCGCCCTGTAGAATTCATCGACCTTGCCATTGTTTTCGGCCATGAACCCCCAGTGAATGGACGCTGGATTAGGCATTCCTTGCTTGATCCAAAAGAACGCCCTCTTGCCATCACCAAATTCCCACAGATCAGGATGAGCGCCTTCGCACTTGTAGGGTAGGAAGAACTTGATGTTAAGAGGCTTCAAGGCCGCCTCATAGAACGCCAACGAACGTTCGACATTGCTGACAGTCAGAATAATGTGGTCGAGCATTGTTCTCACCTTCAGATCACAAGGGCTTCAACGGCCTTTTCACTATTAGGTAGCCAGTTCAATACAACCGTGGTCCTGTTGTTGCCAGCCGCCACCCATGGCTTGGTAGATTTGGTCCAGAGCAATGAATTCGTTCGCCTGGGCCTGCGCCAGTCCTAGTTCCGCGAAAAGGAATTCGTCCCGTTGGTCAGCACTTCCAGGTAGTTGCTCCGGGCCTTGAAACGCACCTCCGAGAGCCGTGCCGCATCCTGGGCTGATTGGAGCAGAGGTTGCTGCTGAATTCTGAACTCTCGATGCCTCCGGTAAGCGATCAACCCATTCGAGACGTCCCGAAACGCGCGTTGAATCGCTTGTTTGTAGGTCAAACCCATCTGCTCGCGCTGTGCCTTCGGGTGCCACCCAACCGCCGCCAACAGCAGTACCGCAGCAAGCCCAAGCCATCCGTATCGAGATTTGAAGTAGTCCTCATCGTCATGTTCATGACCATCCTTGATCTGAAAGGGCTCTTGATTTACGCCGAAGTCGCCAAACGTTGACCAACTAGCAGCTCAAGCAGGGAACTGCGGGGCTCATCCGGTGCCGGTTTTTCAGAGCTGGCAGGCGGAAGTTGCTTGGAGTGCGATGCCATCGCGCTTGCAATTTGCTCGAAAGCGCGAGTGCGCGCGGCAACCACGTCCCACCGTGCGCATCCCAGTACAAGAGAACAATCTTGATCGGAGTAGCGCTCAAGAACCGTCATAACGTAGACAAAGCGCTCAAACGGCGCGAGTGCAAGAACTGCGGCAATCTCGATCTGTTCCACAGGCGCCGTTTTGCCATTCCTGCTCAGTGACGCAGAGCTCGAACGGCCATTTTCTTCCGTTGGCCTTGGGTTGATTGCCCTCACGGCGTCTACGATGATTGCCCGCCGAGCCCAAGAACGCGCCCACTCCCTGAAAACAGGGTTGCCATCCACCGCGTCCTCCAGGCCGGAGACAAAACACTGCTCAGCCTTCTCATGATCCGCGGTTAACAGAAAGGAGAGCAGGTAGAGGCTGTTCATGTCTTCGTCGAAAACCCGGCGAAAATCGTCGCTGCTTGCGTACGGCATGGATCTCGTGATTTGCTTTGGCTTCGGCATGTTCACCCCGTCTTCCACTTATTAGTCGTTTGAGCCCAGTGAAAATCGACAACGAAGACCATCTTTCTGATGTTTTCAGCGTCTCACTCTTTCTTTTCGAGAACCTGCGACGGTGTGCATTGGCATCTTCGGGCCAGTTCCTTCAGCACGTGTCGAGTAAGAATGCCGGCGCAGGAAAACTTTGCGCCTTGGTTCATGAGATCGAAAATCGCATCTTCTCCCTCGCGGCTGATGACGGTCAGGCTGCTTAAATCTATAATCACTTTGCGGCCATCTAAGTCACGGCTCGCATTTCTCCAACTGGTGCGAAGCTCATCGACCCAGGGTTCGCTCAGTTTTCCTTCCACCACCAGCTTGCGTTGAGTTCGGGTATCGACGATGGAAATCTTGAACATATTCAGTCTCAGGGCGGATTAGGTAAGCGCAACGCGCATGCCACAGGAGCACACCCGCAAGATGTTGAAACTATTGATGGGAGCAAAATCGTCGGAGCATTGTGTCAACAAATGTCAAAATCAGAATTGACACTTTTCAAGACGCGAGACAAACAACGTAGAGTTGTCGTCACGATGGCCGGAACGGTGGGAGCTCAACTCAGAGAATCTAAAGAGACGCAAGGATAAGACCTGTGCGTGGTCATGGCTGGCGCGGAGACTTTCCAGATCTTTCGACGCCACCGTCGAAACTCAGGACACTTTTCGCGGGTCAACGCCCAGTTTCTTCATGCGAGCGATTAGTGTCGTGCGCTTGAGGCCCATACGGGACGCGGCCCCGTCGGGGCCAGCGACTCGCCCGTTGGTGGTTTTCAAAATGCGGACAATTTCATCGCGTTCATTCGCTTCGCGAGTCCCAGCCACAGGAGTGGTCCTGCCGTTGTTGGTCAGTTCAGCGATCGGAGCGTGCAACGCTGCGCCGTGAGTAAGGATCACCGAGCGCTCAATGAAGTTCTCCAGCTCACGAATATTCCCCGGCCAATGCCAACTCGAGAGCTTCCTGAGGGCTGCGGCGGGAATCGATTCGATCTTCTTGTTCATGAGACGGCCGTACTTCTGGGTGAAGTAGCGGACCAGCAGAGGAATATCCTCCGGGCGCTCTCGCAAAGGTGGAATGCGGATCGGAAAGACGTTCAGACGATAGTACAAATCGCTGCGAAACTCGCGATTCTCCATCATTTTTTCGAGGTCGCGATTGGTGGCTGCTACCAGTCGAACGTCGACTTTCTTGGTTCGGTTGCTGCCCAGCCTTTCAAACTCACGTTCCTGCAAAGCTCGCAGCAATTTGGGCTGGATCTCGACGGGGATGTCCCCGACCTCGTCCAGGAACAGCGAGCCCTGGTCAGCCAGTTCAAGGCGGCCAACCTTCTGTAAAATCGCGCCAGTGAAGGCGCCTCGTTCATGTCCAAAAAGCTCGCTCTCGAGTAGCCCCGTCGGAATCGCAGCGCAGTTGAGCTTTACGAACGTCCGATTCTTTCGGCGGCTGCGTTCATGGATCGCCCGCGCAATCAATTCCTTTCCGGTGCCGGTCTCACCGAGAAGCAAAACCGTCGAGTCGCTGGGAGCCACGGTTTCCACCAGGTTCAAAACATGGCGGAGAGCCGAGCTCTGCCCCACAATTCCTTCGAAGTCCATCTCGCCGCGGATTTCTTCTTCCAAATACAGCTTTTCCTGCGCGAGTTTATCTTTGAGATCAGCGATTTCACCGTACGCCAACGCGTTCTCCACGCCGATCGCGACCTGCTGCGCGACTTGGGATAGAAAGGTCGTCGCCTCCCGATCAAAGGCATTCTCTTCCCGGCTCGCCAGGGCGAGCACGCCAAGCGAGCGATCCCTGCTGATGAGAGGCATGTCGCAGAACGAATTGATACCCTCTCCTGAGGCTTTTGCGTACATCTCAGGAGGCACCTCGGCAGGATTGAGTCGGTTCAAGACCCAGGGTTTGCCGCTTTTGTAAGTTTCACCCGGAATCGAATTCGCGATGGGAATCAATACCTCTTTTGTGAAAATTCCCCTGCTATCTGGGAAGTCTAGAGCGTGCACCCGCAAGTGCGCGCCGTCTGGCTCGGGCAGCATGATCGCAGCGGCGTCACAGCGCATGACACGGCGAACACTCGCGGAGATCGTTCGCAGCAATTCCTGAAAATTTAGGTTCGAGACGACCTGGTTGGTTAGATCAAGGATGAGCTTCAACCGATCCTGCGCCTGCCGCGACAAGTAGAAGTTCACGGCAGCATCGATCGCGAGGGCAATCTGGTCGGCCACCAGAGAGAGGAAGCGGACTTCCTCTTCTGGGTAGGCATGCGGGTGGGCGCTGCCAATGCTTAGCGCACCGAGTCGGCGCTCGCCTCTCGCGAGCGGAAGCACACAAGTAGAGGCGACACCTAAGTCATTCAGGAATTCCCCGTGCTTCGCAAACCGAACTTCCTCCCTCCAGTCCGTCGTGACGAGAGCTTGCTGCGATTCATGTACCCACGCAATGGGTGTATCCTCCAGAACAACATTCGCCTTGAGCACATCGTGCCTTCTGCCATTTGAGTAGAGCAGATGCCACCCGACTGTCTTGGTGTCGCTCTCAAACGCGACAAGCTCCAGGTAGTCAAAGGGAACAACCTCGAGCAGTGTCTTCGAAAGCACGTCAGCGGCGGCGTCGCAATCGCTGCACGTCCCAATCGCATTGGTCGCCCGCAGCAGCGCGTCATAGCGCACGGTGTAGGCCTCTGAGATGGTTGCCGCCAAAGTGTTCATAGACTGGTTCGCGTGTCAACTCGATTAGGAACACCCAGCCACGGCCAGCGCCCCCAAGAGCGCCGCGGATGCCGTGGATATGTTTGATCTGATGTAGAGAAGCGGCAGAAAGCTTCGACAAAATGTCGTTGCCTTCGCCACATGTCAAATCATGTGTCGGGGCGGTTGACAGACCGCATAGTCAACCTTCGGCTTCAGGTGCGTAACCTGCCCTCACCCAAGCATTTCAGAACAATTCCGCCATGGGCGCAACTTTGGCACCTCGGATGCCAGTATGAGATGCCCGGCTCGAATTGCGTGCTGTGACCATCAAGGTCGCGGCATCGTAGGCACAGATTCAAATGTGGAGGAGTCACATCGATGCGAAAAATTGCGATTATGCTTGCTAGCTTTGTCATGCTATTAGAGACGGAGGGATATGCGCATGGGGGAAAGCATTATTGAGTTGCTGAGCGGTTTCTGTTTGAGCGCCCTAACTTTACTGATCGCTTTTTGTATCATCGGCTCGATTGTTGCGGCTCTGCGAGCGGTCAACCCGGGAAGTGGTACTGTGAGCGCGAAGTGGTAAAGAAGACATTCGGTTTCGTGGCTGAAGCGACTTTTTATGATTAACTCCAACCGCGATATTCCTACAGAGCCAAATGTTCGGAGGAAATGCATGATGGCGGAAAGAGAGCGCAAGAACTGGAGAGAGTTGTGCAACGCCGCGCTGGGAGCAAAGGACCCCGATGAGTTGTTGAAGATCATTCAGGAGCTCAACCAGGCTCTAAAACGCGAAGAACAAGTCCGGCGTGACTTCAGGGAGGCAATGAGAGCGAACAAGGCTTCCGCCTAAATTCAGGGCCACACAATGACATCTCCGCAATAAAGTGGAAACCCAACCTCGCAGGCGTCCAGTGGTTCATAAGCGCCCCGTTCGATCCCATACTTCGACCGCTGACCGACGCGGTAGGATTAGAAACATCCAGGCCAAGAGGCAGCTATAGGGTCGCCTTCATCGCGTTCCCGAATCTTCGCAGTTTTACCCGCTACGGTTGGCTTGTCCTTGGGAAATTCGATCACTTTACCGCGCTGGTCGCGGGGTACCGACTTCACCTTTGTCGGAAAGAGATCTCGTGCGTAAAATTCGATCACTTTCGCCATAACATCGTCCCATCCACTGGCACATCAGAGTTGCTTGAAATCTGCTGCCTGATTTGATGCTGTGTGAGATCGTACGGTCTCACACAGCGTAAGCCCCACCGCGGTCTACGCGGTTGTTGTCATAGCTTTGTCCATCGGAATTGGGGCAGCAACGTCCTCTCCTGTTTAACGGGCCTACACTTGTGCGAAGCCGCCATCCACAAACAATTCCGTTCCGGTGACGTAGCTGCTGTCATCCGACGCGAGAAAGACCACCGCCCTCGCGATCTCATCGGGTGTCCCGAACCTGCCAAGTGGAACCACGGTGGAAATCATCTTCTTGCGCTGCTCGCCGGATTCTGAAGAAGCCAGCAGATCACTCAGTCCGGGCGTGTCGATGGAGCCTGGGCTTATGGCGTTCACACGAATGCGGCGATCCTTTAAGTCGGTTGTCCAAGTCCGGGCGAACGAACGCACGGCGGCTTTTGTGGCGCTATAAACGCTGTTCATTGACAACCCTTTACTGCCGACAATAGACGCATTCAGGATGATCGAGGCGCCGTCGGGAAGCAGCGGAAGCGCCTTCTGCACCGTGAAGAGGAGACCCTTCACGTTGATGTTGAAGATCGAGTCATAGAGCTCCTCGGTTATTTTGCCGAACGGGGCGTACTTCGCTACGCCGGCATTGGCGAACACGATATCGAGCTTGCCTTTTTCGTTTCTAATTTGCGTGAAAAGATGATCAAGGTCGGCCAGGTTCGATACGTCTCCTTGCACTCCGCTGACATTTCTTCCTATTTCCTTGACCGCCGCAGCCAGCTCCGGCTCCCGGCGCCCCGTGATGAAGACGTACGCGCCCTCGTTTACAAACTGCTTGGCCGTTGCAAGTCCAATACCGCTGGTGCCGCCGGTAATAAGCGCGATTTTACCGTCAAGCCTGTACATGGGTTTCTCCTCTACAAAAAGTCTCTACTGCCGTGTGACCAGCACCATGCGGAAGCGAGCCTTGCCTTGCATCATGCGAGCGTAAGCATCCGCTGCCTGTTCGAGAGGCACTGTCTCGATCATCGGTCGGATGCTTTCCAGGACGCTGAAGGCAGGCGTATCCTCCCCATCGATCGGCGTTCCCGTCAGGCTCCCGTGGATCGAGCGCCCTCCAAACACGAGTGGGAGCGCATTCAACCTAATCTCGTCCTGCGGTACACCGACCACGTCTCTGTGACAAGGAGCATCGCGGTAGCAGCCGCGAGGAAGAAGAGTGTTCTTTTTGCAATCTTCATATGTCCCACCTTTGACTGACCGTTTTGCACATATCTTGAACTCAGTGAACCCACCGGTTCGTTTCGCGATCAGAGGAGAGATTCTCTCCGGCAATCTTGGCGCTCTTGGCGACCATGCCACAGCACGGGCGCAATCCTCCTCGCGCACGAATCACAGGCGAAGATCAAATCCGCAACCAGGCTCGTGACTGGTCCTTCGCGGCAGACCTCGCACCGGGGAAGGGAAGTTGCATTCACCCGTCGCGATTTGTGCCGCGTCAGAGCCATTTTCAATTCTCTCGACCTTAACCTGCCTCTTAGCTCGATCAGATGATGGAAGAGACCCCTGTCGGTCGCAGTGAAAGCAAGATAAATTTGTTCGGCTAGTTCGAGCGAAGGGATTACGAATGATTGAGGGCTAGCCTGCTAGAGCTGTTCTATGAGCAGGGGTCAAAGAAGCAGGGACAAGTAAAAGGATTAGCGTCCCGTGGCCTTCTGACCGCGAAGTGCCATACACGTGGAGGACGCTTTCGCGACTAACCGGTTCTCCTCGTCGGTAATGGTGCACTCGACGTAGCCGATCGTGTGGCCCCGCCGCACCACCGTTCCTTCCGCTTTGAGTTGAGCCTGCCAGACCGGGCGAAAGAAATTGATTTTCAATTCCACGGTAGTAAAAGATTCATCTGGGGCGAGGGTACTTGCAAACGCTATGCCCATCGCGGCATCCGCAATGTCGCAAAGAACACCGCCGTGTAGCGTTCCCATGGGATTTGCGTGTTGTGGTCCGGCTGCCAAGACGACCGTCGCCCGTCCGTCAGCAATGTCTTTCGCTTCAAATCCAATCAGTCGCGCGATGGGAACCTCATTCGTCTTTGCGCGTTCCCTGAAGTCCCCTTGCGAAGGAATTTCTTGAGTACTCATGGCTTTGGCGGCTCCAGCCTTCGATTTCCGTGCACGAACTGCTGTTTCGAGGTATGCCTCCAGATGACGGACGGCAAGGTCCCGAGGCTCTTCCTTCTTCTGCAGACGGCTCACCATTATGCTGCCTTCAAGGGTACTTGCAATCAACGTGGCCAATTTCGCCGAATCGACAGCGGTACGCACCTCGCCTCGTCGCTGGCCCTCCTCGGCAATCGATTGCAGACGATCAAGCAACGAACTGAGAGCCTGGCGAGCTTTGGCTCGCAACTTAGGATTTCCATCGTCGGAATCGATGGCCGTGTTCAGCAGCGGGCAGCCTCCCGGCACCACCCCTGTACGTCGGTCGCGAAAGTTCCGCACGATTTGTTTGAGACGATCAACTGTATTCGAGATCTCCTCTGTTCCTTCGAAGCGCGCATCCATTGCAACTTTCCAGGCGTGGTCGAAAGCGTCTCCCGCAAGCTCTTCTTTGCTCTCAAAGTGCCGGTAAATCCCGCCTTTTTCGAGGCCAGTGGCCCGCATCAGATCGGAAAGTGCAGCGCCTTCATATCCTTTTTGATTGAAGATTGGCGCTGCCTTACGAATGATCTCTTGCCGAGTCTGTTCGCCCTTGCGCACGCTCTGCTCCTAAGCAATGTCAATTTCGTGATAATACGGTCGCTGACCGCACTATACAGAGGGTTGGATGAGACCGACCGGTCCCACGTCGCATTTGATATGCGGCCAGTGAGAGGAATTACCCATTTGATCTCTAGCTATGCAAAGTTTACGCATGGGATAAACTATCGGGCTCAGCCGTTTCGCATTGCACATCCCTTCGTTAGATTGCGCTGCCCGCTCGCAGTAGCGCTCTTGAAGCACTTTGTTAATGTGGCATCGATGCTTCCGAAGCATGGAGTTGGAAATGGAATTACGACATCTTCGCTACTTCGTCGCGGTTGCGGATGCGGGAAACCTGACGGTCGCGGCCCAGCGAATACTGCACACGTCGCAACCGTCCCTAAGTCGGCAGATTCGAGATCTCGAAGACGAGGTTGGCGCCCAACTCCTGACGCGCCACGCTCGCGGGATCGAACTGACACCAGCGGGTCGAGCTTTTCTCGATCACGCACGTGTCATACTATCGCAGGCAGAAGCGGCAGGCGAAGCTGCGCGGCGGGTCGTTCATCCCCCCAAGCCGTGCTTCACCATGGGCTTTCTGACCGGCCACGAATTGACGTGGATGCCCGAATCCTTGCGGATCTTGCGCGCCGAACTGCCCAACATCGATGTGATGATATCGAGTCAATACTCGCCGCTGCTTGCGGAGGGCCTTTCGAAAGGAAAAATCGATGCCGCTTTTCTTCGAAAGGAACGAGCGATGCCAGACCTGGCGTTCCGTCTTCTCGTGAAAGAGCCTTTGATGGTGATCTTGCCAAGTGACCACCATCTCGCTGCGCGCAAAGCCATCAGCCCGAGGGATCTGGTAGGAGAGACATTCGTGATTGTTTCGGGCACGGCTCCTGTACTGCGAGCGGTCATCAACAATTACCTGGAGCGGTCCGGAATCAATATCACGCCCGCTCACGAGGCGGACAATGTCACCATGGGACTTTCCTTAATAGTGTCGACGCGCGGCGTAGGGTTGTTACCTGCTTACGTACAGAACTTTCTCCCTTCGTCTGTGACAAGTCGCCCGCTGAAGGGATATACGCCAACTGTCGATCTGGTCCTCGGCTACAGAAAGTCGAACCAGTCTCCCATCCTTAAGCTCCTGCTTTCGAGATTGGACGATTTGGTCGCTCGCATCTCGAAGAAGGCGCACTAAGATTCGAACACATCGCGGCCAGATCAAAGTGCCGCTCCCACAAATCATACTCAGCTTTGTGCCGAAACAGGGGAGCTGGTCAGAAGGAAGCGGGTCTTAATACATCAGAGCTCGGGGCGGCTGTAATTGCATGTAGTAGCTACCCCACCCTTCGTACAGGAAGCGTTGTGCGAAGGGTGGGACCGCTCCGTCGATTATGTTGAACGATAACGATAAGGTGGACCAGAGCTAGTGCCTCACCCGTCTAGTTCTGCGGTCCTGTTGTGGGAGGAAGTGCTCCCGCGCTATTGCTCGATGGTGCGCACGGAGGCGACGTGCTGCTCAACGATGCTGTTGTGGCGGCGCCGCTGGATGCACGGTTCGCTATCTGTGCTGAAGGTAAACCATATTGCGAACCTGCGGTTCGCGGTTTGGGCGCGGTGTTTCGGGCCTGAGTGGTCGTGGCTCCACCTTGCGGCATTGCGGACCTCGGCGCAGTTGTAGCCGTGGCAGGCCTTGATGCTGCGGTACCGGACGCAGGCGCCGCAGTCGCGGGGGGCGGTGTCGCAGTACCGGCTGTCGTATTCGTAGACGCCGGGGAGGCGGATCGTCCCGACGCAGAGCTTTGTCCCGCAGGCCCCGCGCTGCCCGAGCCTGGTCCGGCTGGGCACGGAGCTGTGTTCTGGCCTACCGCCAGAGTTGCAGAAACCAGAAATAACCACATCACGTTCGTATTCAATTTCATGCAACCTCCAAGGATGTTATTCGGGGTTCTTAGCTAGGCGGCCGTCCTGTTGGCAAACGTATTGCCCAGCTTCGTGAAGCGATGAGCGAAAGCCACATGGGACATCTCTCCCGACTCTCCCTCATCCTCTTCTTGCTCTGGGTCACCGTTTTCAATGACCGAGAAGTGAACGTAATCGTAGATGTCAACGTCCTCTACTATGACTCGTAAGCCCGTTGGATCTCCGCAGATGTCACCAATCGAAAGTTGAACGTCACGCATCATCATTGGACCTCCGGTTTGTTTGGAAATTTAACTACCGGGATCTCTCACAAGCGACGAATCGCAAGCAAGAGAGGCTGGAACCCCTTATTTCTTGGGGTCCCAGCGCACAGAGTCAGCATACTGTCTACGCTGACATCGCTCGACGCGGCGTCCGGCTCTCGCGGATCGAGGCAACCCCTCGGCGAATGTTCAGCCAGCCATTCTCCTGAAAGAGGTGGAAAAGGTCATAGCTGTAGGGGACCTCGCCCGTGATGATCTCTTCTTTCCCTTGATCATCAGTAACCGCGAAGGCAACCTGTATCGGCTCATCGGGCGAATTTTGTTTGGTAAAGTGGACGAGTTTTACGTTGAGGGTGGTTTGCTCTTGAGTTTGCATTGGCATTTTTTCCTCTCGTCCCTAGTTGGGCACTCAAATTTCACGTTTAGAAGAAACCGCAGTACAAGTCAAGCCGATAGCCCGACATTTTTGTAAAACTTTGTCATCACCAGTGACATTTTGCATGGCTCTTGCACTTATATGGGAACGCTGCACATGAAAGCACCTTGCATGATTGTTTTGCTGCACTTCTCTCACGAATTTCTTCAATGAGTTACTGTGTGTTCTTACAACGAATAGCCGAAATGAACTGGGGTTTCACTTGTGGGCGGAGCTATGGCACAAGCGCAAACACGCCAACAACCGAGCAAATTTTGCTCTCTTTGCTTTCGAGGATCACGTCGAGCAACGAATCGCATACGGGTTTCTCTGTAGTTCGCACGGAGAGAAATGTCGGTTGTGTAGTCCTAAATCCTTCGTGGGGCAGCTCCGATCCGGCCTAAAGCTTGTAAATAGAACGCCCGCACTTCCACTCTCGAAAATCGCGGTACAGGAGGAACATTTGGCAAGCAGTTTGCTGCACACTCTTGAATCGACGAAACCGTTTCGGAGGTCTCATGAAAGGGAAAGGACAGAAGGACTCCACACAGCTTTTTGCCGTGTTTATTTTCGTGTGTGGGATGATGCTTATGAGCGCTCAGCTCTTCGGGCAGCACACCGCGCAACAGCAGTATCCGACCCAGCAGCCCAGTCAGGCGCCAGCACAACAGCAGCAACCCAGGCAGGCACCAGACCAATCAGGACAGGACCAATCAGGACAGGCGCCGGACTCCCAGGCTCAGCCGCAGCCGCCAGGAGTTCAGGTCTTTACCGGTGTCATCGTGAAATCAGGTGACAAATACGTGTTGCAGGATTCCGCGAGCAACACCACCTACGATATCGATCACCAGGACGAAGTGAAGCAGTACGAAGGCAAGAAAGTTCGCGTTCATGGCACCCTGGATTCCAACGGCAAGATGATCCATGTTCAATAGGCAGTCTCAAGTCAGATCCGAATACCTGGAAATAACAAGGGGCCAGAGTACCGGCCCTTTTGCTTGGAGAACTACATGGGGCATTCTTGTGTTCGCAAGATGCAGTGGTACACGGGAGAAGAACGTTCTGGCGGCCGACTACGGTGTTAATTTCAGACAAATAGGGTCTGCGCTCGATCAAACGAGTGCGAAATCTTCGCTACACTTCATAATAGTTGAATTTGCGCTGCTTCGCCCTGAACCCCGACCGCCCCCGCGTCGGCGGCACCAACATGAGAGACGATAGTGTTGAGCAACTCCGGACGGAATTAGTGAACCTGCTTCAAAGGCAAGTCGAGGCTCTGGAACTGGAAACCTATGTCGGCTTGACGGGCGCAGAACTCCGTGAATTCTACGAGAGGCAAGAGCGTATCCGGGACCTGAAAGCAGGTTTAGGTCCGCCGTCGCTTAGACTGCCCTGCGATTAATAAGCGAAGCCAGTGATCTAAGCCAGTGATCTAAACGAGGCGATATTGTCAGCAGCTGCGAATGAGAGGATGGGAACGGAGAGGGTCATTTCTTCTTACCGTGATCACCAACTTTCGAGGTCAGAATGTCCAAGCAAAATTATGATGTCGCTGGGAAACTGCCCCAACTAAAGCAACTACAGGGCGAGAAGAGTGTTCATTCATACGGAACGTGACGATGACACTTGCGTTCGGCAAAGAGTTGTTCTGCGAGAAACATTCTTGTATCGCATTGATGTTACTTCGTCATAGCGGCACCTAGCCTTTTCTGAGTCGCTCGTAGATTTCCCAAAGCGAGGGTAAGACTGTGACGACTAAAGCTTCGCTATCCACCCGAATCTCGAGGAAAACCGTGGTACGTTACGAGGTCGCGGTGTTGGCGACGGCAGCCGCTTTGCTGCTCCGTGTGGCGCTAAGTCCCTTCGTGGGAGACTACGCACCATACATCATGCTTTTTCCTGCGGTGGCCTTTTGTGCCTGGTACTGCGGCGCCGGCCCATCCATCCTGAGCGGGATTCTTGCTCTCCTTGCAGCGCGGTATTGGGTCATGCTGCCGGCACATTCCCTTCGCATCCACGGAACGCCGCAGGCGGTTGGTATGCTGGCGTTCTTGTTAGCTTCCGGTGTTCTGATTGCGATGGGAGAAGCACGCCGCCGTGAGGAAGAAGCACTTTGGGCCGCCCAAAGAGAACTGGAAGAAGCAGTAAAGCAGCGCACGGTCGAGCTCGATAAGACCAATCAAAATCTGCGCGAGCTCTCGGCGCGTCTGCTCCAATTGCAGGATGATGAGAGACGGCGCATCGCCCGCGAGTTGCACGACAGCGTGGGGCAGATGCTGGCGGCCCTGGGCATGAACCTTGCCGCCGTGGGCACCGACATCCAACGCCTCACCAAGATTTCGAATACGGTCAACGACAGTGCGGCTCTGGTACAGGAACTCAGTAAAGAGGTCCGCACCATTTCCCATTTGCTCCATCCCCCTCTGTTGGATGAAGCAGGACTTGCGTCAGCCCTTCGCTGGTATGTGGAGGGATTCGCACAACGCAGTAAGATTGAAGTGGATTTGGATTTCTCTACGGATTTTGGGCGGCTTCCACGCGAATCAGAAACGGCTATCTTCCGAACCGTGCAGGAATGCCTGACGAATATTCACCGCCATTCAGAAAGCCGGACAGCCACGATTCGAATTGCTGCCTCTGATATTCACGTTCGCGTAGAGGTTGAGGATCGCGGCAAGGGCATACCGCCAGAAAAGCAATTTGAAATGACTTCAACAGGCACTCCAGGGGTAGGAATCCGAGGCATGCGAGAAAGACTCCGGCAGTTGGGCGGCAGCCTCGACATCCATTCGAACGAAAAGGGTACGCTCATAGTAGCGCAGCTACCACTTACCACCACTTCCTCGTCAGGCACAGTCGTAGCGTTGGAAGCCTGTCCCTAGTTGCGATGGGAAGATGCCAGAGTGCGGAATCGGGTCCTGAGACTCAGCGAAAGGGGCACGCGCGAGCGTCACTAATGGGCGCGCCTAGGGCTATTTGCGTAGGTTTTAGCTGCCTCGGCAGCGATCCTGGCCGCCCTAGCGCGCGGAGTCTCAGATGCTTTGTCCGGACCGTGGGTTTGCTGGACAAGGCGCCTCTGGATTCTCACGATGACCATGCCTAATTCGGTCCGGATTTGTTTTACAGGGTTTGCCGCCGACCGACTCAGCTCGTTCAACAATCGGTCTAACTCGAAAGTTAAACCATTTGCGCTATACCATTGTGCAGAAACCGCTTCTGTACGCGGTACGTTATCGGAAATCAGGACCGAGTGAGCGACAACGGCGACTTGCAAACGCTGTACTACGATGCTGTGGTCGAGTTGGATCCAAATCATGCCACTGGACAAAATTGAAGCTGCCCAGAAAGCAATCGCTAATCGACTGAAAAATGCCATGGATACGATAAACGCTAATGAGCTCATGTGAGTCAATTCGCTTAGAGCCCCTTGAAATTCCTGGCGGTTTCCTGAGTTTTGTCGAATGGGCCGTCTCCCATCCGTCATACAATCAGGCGCACAACGGCGCTCACAATTGTTCTTAAAGGAGAAAGCTGATGCAGTTCGCCCTGCTAATTTACGAATCACCGGAAGCTTTTTCGATTCGAAACAACGACGGAACCGACCCCTACACCGGTGCTTGGCGCGCATACTACAAGGCTCTCGTCGAGGCTGGCATCTACATCGGCGGCGATCCACTTCAAGTGCCAGAGACAGGGACCACCGTTCGGCTTAAAGAGGGAGTGCGGCGTGTACAGGATGGCCCCTTTGCCGACGCCAAGGAGCAACTGGGGGGATTCACAATTTTGGAACTTCCGTCGCTGGACGCAGCCCTCGATTGGGCAGCGCGGTGCCCAGCAGCCTCGGCCGGTGCCGTGGAGGTCCGTCCACTCGCGCCAGAACTAAAGCGGCGAATCACGGGATGAACGGAAGCGGACGGGAGGACACACATCGGGTTGTCGAGCGGGTGGCCCGCGAGTCTTACGGTCGTCTGGTCGCTTACCTTTCCTCGCACACGCGAGACGTGGCCAGCGCGGAGGACGCTCTCAGTAATGCGCTGGTAGCTGCACTCAAGGCTTGGCCGCAAGATGGCGTGCCACAAAATCCGGAGGCGTGGCTGCTGACGACGGCGCGCCATTCAATTATCGATTTGGTGCGTCATCAACAGGTGGCCGTAGCGAGTGAGCCGACTCTCCAGCTCCTGAGGGAGGAACGCGAAATGACTTTGTCGACCGAGTTTCCAGATGACAGGTTGAAACTGCTTTTCGTATGCGCCCACCCGGCGATCGATCCAGCCATGCACACGCCGCTCATGCTCCAGACCGTTCTTGGCCTCGATGCAGCGCGCATTGCCCATGCCTTCCTGGTCTCACCGACGACGATGGGGCAGCGGCTGGTGCGTGCCAAGACCAAGATCCGCGATGGCGGCATTCAATTCGAAGTCCCCCAAGAGCGTGAACTGCCGCAGCGGCTCGACGCGGTGCTGGAAGCTATTTATGCCGCGTTCGGGATCGGCTGGGACGATATGGCGGGCGTCGACCAGCGCGGCCGCGATCTGGCTGAGGAAGCAATCTGGCTCGCACGAGTTCTTCTGCAGCTAATGCCCAGGGAAGCAGAGGTTCGGGGTCTGCTGGCTCTCATGCTCCACTGCGAGGCGCGCAGACTGGCGCGGCGAGGGCCAGACGGCCGGTACGTTCCTCTTTCGGAGCAGGACTCACGGCAATGGTCGCTTCCTTTAATAGAGGAAGCGGAGCGCCATCTCGCCGAAGCGGCGACTCGCGGTGGCACCGGCCGGTTTCAACTTGAGGCCGCGATCCAGTCGGTACACGCTGAGCGAGGGCGCAGCGGCCGGACCGAGTGGGGTGCGATCATGCTGTTCTACGAACAGCTCGTCCGCTTATCGCCGACGCTCGGCACGCGAACTGGATACGCCGCAGCGGTCGGCGAAGCGAATGGACCTGAAGCCGGGCTGGCGATACTGGACGGGATCCACTTGGACGCGGTCTCCGCTTATCAGCCCTACTGGGCGGTCCGAGCTCACCTCTTGCGACGGCTAGGGAAAACATCTGAGGCCGCGAATGCTTTCGACCGGGCGATCGGCCTGGCCGAGGACCTCGCAGTGAGACAGTTTTTGCTTCAAAGGCGAGGGTAACATGTCGCGGTCGGCTTCACCGCGGCGTTTCCTGTGCCAGCAAAGCTTCTTCAAAGTCCTTTTCCATCTCGCTAACGTGTCTGCGAAGTTCGTCAGGATCAACAAAGGGATTTGCCGCTCCCGGTTTCCGGCGAGCAGCCTTGCCCGCCAGGTCAAAATAAAAGCCATGGGATGCGAGAAGGACATCGGCACGCATGCCGCGGAGCTTTCGAAAACTGTTTCGCTCGTCAGCAACGATGTTTGGATACTTCTCATTGTTAGTCAGCTTGTAAGGCGACGCCGTGAGGCCGCACAGAAAAAGCACATCATAGTCCTTGTCGGCTTCGTTAACGCGTATCGACCAACTGGTACATCCCTTGGTATGACCGGGCGTCAGATGTGCCGTGAGGCTCAGGCCGCCAAGGTCGACGCTTTCGCCGTCTGCAACGGAGCGATCAGGTTTTACCGGTTCGTACGCGAGGTCATCGCCCCAATAAAAATCACCTTTCCCGCCGCGCGTCATAAGCTCTCCATCCAACTTGCTGGCGACCACGGCTGCGCCAGTTCTGCGCTTGAATTCGGCAAAGCCACCGCAATGATCGAAGTGGCCATGGCTATTCAGTAGAAATTTCACATCCTGCGGCTTGAATCCCAGCTTTTGGATATTCTCGATTACTTGTGGCAGCATCTCGACCGGTCCGGTATCCAAGAGAATGTGCCCTGCGGAAGTGACAATCAGGAAGGAGCTGATCATGTTGGAGCCAACGTAATAAATGTTTCCGACAATTCCTGTTGGCTCGAACGGAAGCATCCAGTCTCGCAAAGTTTCCTTGATCGCTTCTTTCGCGACGTCTCTTCGGTCGACTGAAAACACCTTGCTCACAATTTTCCATTCGCCGTCAGTCTTCAACAGGGACACATGATCGGTGAACAGAACCTGGGGGTAATTCAAGGTGAGTACGGCACTGGCCGCTGTGCCGCTCACGTCTAACCGCTGAATGCGGCGCACCCTGCGATATTCGTCCGCTGCAGGTTGCTGGAATCGTGTCGCAAATTCGTCGCGTGTCCATTCTTTTCGTTGATCCCCTTCGACGAATTGAATTTTGGCTTCGGGAGCGAAGGCCTGAGTAATGAATTCATCTTTCCCCAGAGCATGCGCCTTGAAATAACTCTCGATGGCAGCCCTTGGGCCATCCTGGGATAACGCTGCATCCGCCGGCGAGACCTGGGCTTGCGCGGATTCAGGCCTTATGAGGCTGAGCAGAAAGAGGGAGAGCAGAAGACATTCAGGGGCGATCGATAGAGAATTCATAGTCGTTTTTCCTCTCTTCTCTATCAGTGAAGCATTCCAGTGCGGTGGAAGGTGCAAGCCGAAATTGCCGCAACCCCGCCAGAAGCGGTGGTATCTTATTTTCATCTGGAGAAGACACCTCATGGCAATGCAGTACCGCATCGGTGAGTTCTCAAACTTGAGCGGCGTCTCCAGAAAGACCCTGCGCTTTTATGACGAGATTGGGTTGTTGCGGCCCGCTAGTGTGGACTCCCGCACCGGGTACCGGCACTATGGCCCACAGCAACTAGAAAAGCTGGCTTCGATCATCGCCCTGAAGAATTTAGGAGTCCCACTCGCCGAAGTTCGAGACCTGCTTAGCCCAACCGGAGGTGGGAAAGATCAGCGAGACATGCTCTCCGAACTTAAACGCACAATCGAGGAATCCATCCAGACCGCCACACAGACCTTGCAATGTGTTGATGCGGCGCTTGCCGAATTGGACGGGTCCAAGCGCCTGATTCCTGTAGTTGTGAAGCATCTGCGCCCTATTCCTGTCGCCTCTGTTCGTGCCAACGTAAAAAGCTATACGCAGATTCTGGGGTTCGAGCAGGAGTTGTTGAACGCACTTCCCCACGACTGCATAGGAGACCTGCGCGGGGTCCTCTGGCATCGTTGCGCGGATTCAGGCGCACTGGAAGGCGAGCCGTTTGTCGCGCTGAAGAACAAAGTACCCCTTCGAAGCTACTACGATGTAAAGCAACTTCCGCCGACCACAGTCGCTTCCGCCTACTCCGCCTTGGATGACGACAGCGCCGAAAAGAGTTATGGCGCAATTCGGAGATGGATGAATGTCCGCGGTTACCAGATAGCCGGCCCAAAACGCGAGCTTTCCCTCGGCCGAATGCTCGAAATTCAGTTTCCACTGAAATCAACGTAGGTGAGCCCCGCAATGAGACAGTTTCTGCTCCAAAGACGAGGCTAGTATTTTTTGTTTCCCTTGTCGAAATAACCCCGCCCGACCCGTCACCCCTATAGAGGCGGCTTAACGGTCAAGTTGGCCACCGAGGAGGTGAACGATGTGTCCATTCTGTTTGGCAAGCATGGGATTAGTCGTCGCCGGGGCGGTTTCTACCGGCGGTCTGGCAGCATTGGCTGTGAAAGTTTCTCGCAAAAAGAACGGAGCAGAAGAAATCATCCCCAATCTGAATAACAAGGAGAAATGAAAATGTCGACGAATAAAGGGAGAGACAAGGAACAAGGGAAAGGACATCTCGCAATGAACACACGTCCGATCGTGTCGCAGCAGGACTGGGAGGCTGCACGGCAGCAGCTACTCGTGAAGGAGAAGGCCTTGACCCGCTCCCGTGACGCGCTGGCCGCCGAACGCAGGCGGATGCCTTGGCTGGCAGTGGAGAAGAAATACGAGTTCGCCGGACCCAAGGGGAAGGTAAGCCTGCTCGATTTGTTCGAGGGCCGCCCTCAGTTGATCGTCTATCGCGCCTTCTTCGAGCCCGGGGTGTTCGGCTGGCCCGAGCACGCCTGCCGCGGCTGCTCCCTG
>Ga0210384_10002529_pt1 | contig 22218 bp, 17 predicted proteins | sample IncBWH2MmetaG_FD_160574 | JGI IMG/M metagenome (GOLD analysis project Ga0210384, IMG submission 160574) | Forest soil microbial communities from Barre Woods Harvard Forest LTER site, Petersham, Massachusetts, United States - Inc-BW-H-2-M | ecosystem: Environmental > Terrestrial > Soil >...
CTCTCTCGTCACTCGGCTCGAAGAGGAGCCACACGTGAATCCGAACACTCAAACCAAGGAGTTCTCGCTCCGAGATCCGGACGGATATTACGTTACGATCAGTGCGCTCTCTGCGACCTGACAAGGCGCTGCAGCTGCTCGTGCCATTCACCGTCAGAGTGAAAGCTGGGCCGCCATAGTCGTCGATGAGCTAGAACGGGTTGACCTGGGGAAAATGAATATTCAGCTTGTAGCAAATGAAGAGAACCAAAATCGCGCCCAGTATGGAAAAAATGAGGCCGGCGGGATGATATCGTTCGTTTTGCGGGCGCGAAAACATGTGGGTAACGGCGCCGCCGATGATCGATCCGATGATGCCGAGCACGATCGTCCAGAAGGTCGTCATATGCACGTGCATCACCGATTTTGCGATAAATCCCGAGATTAGCCCAATGAGAACATACCAGATTAAGTGAAACATGCTTTTCCTCCAGCGTATGCTTTCAGAACGCCGTCGAGTATAACCCAGGGGTTTGGCAATTAACCAGACTTTTCTTACGCCGCAGCAAGAGGGCAGGCCGAGGCATTGCTTGACGGCGCCCACCTGGCGGACGTTTCCAATTGGGCCGACGTGGTTAGAAGAAATCGACCTCCCACATCTCAGGACTAAAATGGCTCGTCGTACCATTTTGATACGGCAAAAGGAAAACCTATCACGATGTCGCTGTCTTAAGTCAGAAATGCGAGTATGGTGCAAATTTCAAGTCTTGACCATACTGGTTGCATTTCGTTTTGGTGCCGGACAACAAGAACCAATCTGGTCTGTGTTCATCCCCAAGGAGCGAGTTTATGAAATTCAGAAACATTGGTTTATTCGCTGCAGTGCTGCTGGTGAGTTTATCGGGGCTTGCACAGATGCCTCCCAACCCAACCCGTCTGAGTTCGTCCCTGCCCCGCGGACGCTCCGCCTAAGCAGAATCTGCAGACGACTGGTAATTTTGCGGTGATCCGAAGGAAATTCGATATCTTTGCGTGGCAGGAATTTGTCGCCCTTAACTGCGTGGACCGGCTCCTTACGGCACACGCCTGAATAGATTTACTCGGAGATGCGCCTCGAGAATTTACGTGCGGCCGTGGAAGCACTGCGCGGTTAATGAACACCAGATTTTGGCGGCAGAAGTCATGCATCATTTCTGTTCCGGGCTATAATGTTCCCCACTTCTGAGATAGGACCATGGACGAACAGGCACTTGAAAAACAGCTTCATGCCGAAGGCTTTTGCGATACTTACGTCTGGCAAGACAGCCCCAACGCTTTCTACCCTGATCACATGCATCCGGGCGAGACCGCGCACATCATCCTCGACGGCGAAATGACAGTGACGATGCACGGCGCTCAAGAGACTTACCAGCCGGGGGACCGTTTCGATATCCCGGCAAAAACGATCCATTCGGCTCGCATGGGCGCTTCGGGTTGCCGTTATCTGATTGGTGAAAAATAGAAGGGCTTTGCTCCGACCGCCTGCCCTTCCGCCAGTCTTAATCAACCGGGTCCGGTTTTACAGACAGAATTAAGGAGCGTTTATGCAAGAAAATGCCAAACTGGTACATCGCTGGTTTGAAGAAGTATGGAACCAATCCCGTGAAGAGACCATCAACGAACTGTTTGCTCCCGACGCTGTGGCCTACGGCCTGGGTGAAACTGATGTGGATGTCCAAGGCCCTGCCCAATTTAAGACTTTCTTCCATAACTTTCGAACAACTTTCCCGGATATACACATCACAATCGAAGACACCGTCGCTGACGGCGACAAGGTTACCGTACGGCTCGTGCTCGAAGGTACACATCAAGGTGACGGGCTGGGAATCCCGCCAACCGGAAGACGCGTCCGCGTGGCCGGAATCGTCATCGCGAAAATTACCGGTGGCCAAATCGTTGCCGGCTGGAATAGCTGGGACCAGCTAGGGCTCCTGCGCCAATTGGGCGCCATACCGGCGCCTCATGCCGACCGTTTCCTCACGGCGCATGCCTGAGATTCCGAACAAAGTTGGGATTGCCGGCTCAGGATTTCAATCTTTGGAACCCTCTTGGCCACCGGATGGGGAGTCAGCACTCATCCTAAAGGGCTGCGGTTTCATGTCATTGCTGCGCGTTCAACCTTTATATGTACCATATATATGTACCATAAACAATTTCAATTGGACTTGATATGCGCCTGACATATAGAGTTTCTGCCGGGGGAGTAGTGTGCGCGCTAAAGAGCCTCGCAGCGGTTGCAGTTTAAGCAGTTGCGTGCGCGCCAGGGTATTGTATGTTTGTGATTTCTGCGCCGATGCAATCGCAGTTAATCTCGCCGTTTTTCCATTTCCTATCCGATGATCGGACGTCTGACCCGCCGCCGACCTCGCGCAGTGATTGCCTAACTCACCTATGAAGCCAGCCGCTAGACCAAAATCAAAAGATGCGCGAAAATGGCTCTATATCCCCTTACAATTGCATCGAAATGACTGGGAGAACTCAAAACATGAGCCAAGCCGCTCTTGCGCGTGATGCGAGTCACGTCTTGACGTTGGAGGAAATCGGTAAGCTTGCGGCAGAGGGCGGCAAACCAGCCGAGACCCTCATGAATGTCGTCGCCTTAATTGCCAAACGGTTTGAGACCGATGTCTGTTCGGCATATTTGCTGGAACCTGATCGCGCCAACCTGGTGTTGGCGGCCACGGTCGGGCTTCGTCCTCAATGTATTGGCACCCTACGCATGGTCATACAAGAGGGCCTCACCGGCCTGGTGGCTGAGCAAGTGCGCCCGGTCGCCGTGGATCAGGTAAAAAATCATCCACGTTTCAAATACTTCAGTGAATCCGGAGAAGATGCTTACCAATCATTCCTTGGGGTTCCCCTGATTGATCGCGGCATCCTGCAAGGGGTCCTGGTGGTTCAAACCATCGAAGCTCGGATCTTTCGAGAGAACGAAGTCCGAATGCTGGTGGAAGCGGCCGCCCAAGTCGCGCCCGTGGTGAGCGAGGCGCGTACGCTCGACCGCTTCATTGCTCCTGTACAGGAGCGGCTCTGGTCCCTGGCCCGCAACTTATGGTGGAGTTGGGACAGTGATTCCACCAGCTTGTTCCGTGATCTTGATCCGATACGCTGGAGACAGGTCAATCACAATCCCATTTCGCTGCTGGGAGAGATTCCCCTGGCGGGAATCAAACGACGGGCCGAGGAGCAAGTGCTGCACGGCCGGATTAACTACGCCTACCGCCGCCAACGGGAGTATCTCGAAGCCGATCGGACCTGGGGCGCAAGGTATGCAGGTATTCTGCGGCCTCGTCCGGTGGCGTATTTTTCTGCTGAGTTCGGGTTGCACGAATCCGTCCCGGTATACTCCGGCGGCCTGGGGGTCCTGGCCGGCGATCACATCAAGAGCGCATCGGACCTGGATATTCCACTCGTCGGTATTGGCCTGTTCTATGGACAGGGATATTTCAGACAGCGGCTCGATCTTAAAGGCTGGCAGCAGGAAGAGTACCTGCAGACGGATCTCAATCAACTGCCCATGGAACCGGCCATTGGAACAAATGGCGAACCGGTCATGGTGCAAATTGAAACCCGGGGCGGCTCGATCCGGGCGAAAGTCTGGCGCATGAAAGTGGGGCGCTGCGATCTGCTTCTTCTTGACTCCAACGTGCCTGGGAACGCTCCCGAAGACCGGGAACTCACCTCGCGCTTGTACGGCGGAGATGGACGCATCCGGATCCGGCAAGAGTTGCTGCTCGGGGTTGGAGGCTTCCGCGCTTTGAAAGCCCTGGGGATCACACCGGGCGTCCTTCACCTGAACGAAGGCCACAGCGGATTTGCCGTGCTGGAAGCGATTCGCAGTCGTATGCAGGAGGAGGGCTTGGGCTTCAACGAAGCTGTGCCTCGTGTTTCCCGTGAAGTGGTCTTCACTACCCACACACCCGTGCCTGCCGGCCATGATCGCTTTAATGCTGACCTGATGGAAGAGCACCTTGGACCTCTCCGCGAAGCACTGGGCCTTTCCCATGAAACACTTATGGAGCTGGGACGCGAGAATCCCAACAACCCGCACGAAGAATTCTGCATGACGGTGCTGGGCCTGAAACTTTCCCGGCGCGCCAATGCAGTCTCTGCCCTGCACGGCGAAGTTTCCCGGACCATGTGGACGGGGTTATATCCTGGTAAGCCCGAGGATGCAGTTCCCATCGGGCACATTACCAATGGCGTGCATGTTCCCACCTGGCTGGCGCCGCAAATGTTTCGTCTCTATGACCGTCATCTGGGCACCGGCTGGCCCGAGCACAGCAGCCAGCCACAAACCTGGGAGGGCATTGAAAATGTGGATGACGGTGAACTCTGGGAGACCCATCTCAGCCTGAAATCACGGCTCCTGGAGTTTGTGCGTCGCCGCGCAGTTGAACAGGCTGAGCGTCGTGGTGAACCACTCGAAACCCGGCAAAGACTCGCACGAGTGTTAAGTCCTGACGCACTTACTATTGGATTTGCACGCCGCTTCGCCACTTATAAAAGAGCCAATTTGATTCTGGCCGATATTGAAAAGCTGGCCGCTGTGGTGAACGACCCTAAACGCCCAGTGCAGTTTGTGTTTGCCGGCAAGGCGCATCCGCATGACGAACCGGGCAAGCGGGTATTACAGCAGATAGCGGAGTTGATGCGTGACCCGCAGTTTTCTGACAAATTCGTTTTTGTAGAAAACTACGATATCAACGTAGGACGTCATTTCGTTCAGGGCGTGGATGTTTGGCTGAATAATCCCCGGCGGCCACTCGAGGCCTCGGGGACCAGCGGTCAAAAAGTAGTACTGAATGGCGGGTTGAATCTCTCTGTGCTCGATGGCTGGTGGGCGGAAGCCTACGACGGCCTAAACGGCTTCGCCATCGGAACCGGCAGGACCCACTCCAACATGAATGTTCACGATACCCGCGACGGCGAAGATCTATACCGGGTGCTTCGCGAAGAGGTGATTCCACTGTACTACCGGCGCGACCACGATGGCCTGCCGCGCGGCTGGATCAAACGTATGAAACGCACCATTCGGACCCTTGGCTGGCGCTTCAGTGCCGACCGCATGGTGATGGATTACACGCTGAAATGTTACGTTCCCGCCGCAGGCGGCACGTCGAGCGACATGCACGTAACACTGTAAACCCTAAAGCTGATGTTCACAGTACGATGAGAAAGAGGGACACAAACTTATGGGCGATTTATTGAGCGAGCAGGCGCTGGATGTTTTGTTTCGCAAGGCACGAACCCACAATAGCTGGCTTGATAAACCAGTAAGCGATGATCTATTGCACCGGCTGTACGACCTTATGAAATGGGGGCCGACCAGCGCCAATTGCAGCCCAGCACGCATCCTTTTCTTGCGTACGCCGGAGGCAAAGCAGAGATTGCGCCCAGCATTGTCGCCGAACAACGTGGAAAAGACGATGAAGGCCCCGGTGACGGCCATCGTCGCCCATGACATGAAATTCTATGAGTTGCTGCCCAGGCTTTTTCCTCACAATCCGGGAGCACGCGAGTGGTTCTCAAATTCGCCAGAGCTGGCTGAGGTCACGGCATTTCGCAACGGCACACTACAGGGAGCTTATTTCATTCTTGCGGCCCGCTCTTTAGGGTTGGACTGCGGCCCCATGTCCGGCTTCAACAACGCCAAGGTGGATGAAGAATTTTTTCCAGCTCCCATTTCTAAAGGCGAACCTGAAGAAGTCATGCCAACCAGTCCGGTGAAATCGAATTTCCTGTGCAACCTTGGGTTTGGAGACCCAGCGAAGCTGTTTCCGCGCGGTCCCCGGCTTGAGTTTGAGGAAGTTTGCAAGCTGTTGTGAGTATCAGCACCGACCAGGAAAAGGGGCCGTTATTTGTTATTGCTGAACCTTGGTGCGCTCTAACATACCCAATCCCCAGAACGCGACCCTGAAGCCGAAAAAGATCAGGTTAAGACCAATCAGAGTCGGCAGGATCAGGCCCCAATTGAATTTCCAGTCCCAAATGAAAAGCGGGACGCTAAGTATGATGAGCGCAATTCCGGTTATGATCTTGCGCTTGCTATTTGCCGGACTTTCTTCCAGAGAGCCGGCCAACGCGGGATTCAGAACAATGGCGGCTGGGAGCTTGGCTTTTCCGGAGTTGTCATAAATCTCACAACGTAAGTTGCCAAACTGCTGCACGCGCAACTCACAATACTTTTTTGCTTCTTCGCGTGAATCAAAAATCAGGCAAGTGCTGGGCGCGCCAGCAGGCAAGTATGCGCCTTCTGAGTTGGTCTCGATTTCCGTATGCGCGTCTTTGTGAAAGACTGCATACTGGCCGGGCTGGATGATTTGCATCCAGTTTGCGGGCCGCCGCTGCGGATCATAGAGCGCAACCTCTTGCAATGGGTTCTCCGGGGAACGGGTTCGTTCCCAGGAAAATTATATACACGACATAATTCGGCGCGCGAATGCTCTATCCTGGCCGCTTCAATTCAGCTTCCCGGTTACCGTAACACTGTAAACATTAGCGCCGTCGGGCTTATTGGCAGTATCGGTAACGAAGCCGGTTCGAAAATCGAAGGTCCCAAGTTCGATGCTGTTACCAACTCCCTCCGCGTAATAGAGGAAGCGATTCGATGGGTCGAGCGTCGCCCCCAGCAGCGGCTTGACAAAGGGCGAGCCCGAGACCTCGGTGAGACTGCCAGGAACATTGATGCGGTCAATGGAATACACCTGCGTCCTAAAGGAACCGCCCACAATCACATAACCTCCGGTGGGGTCGCAAGTGACCGATTCCGGCTGGCCCATGAGGTTCACATTCGAGCCCACCTGCGTGATGGCGCCCGTACTCTGATTGATGGTAAAGATGGAGAGAGTACTCTGGTCGAAGCTGACGCCATAGAGGAATTGCCCGTAGGGATCAACCGCCATGTGCAAGCCCGATGGCGAAACACCTGTAGCAGCAAAAGGCGATCCCGAGACGAGTGCGACCGCACCGCTGGTTCTGTCAATAGTGTAGGCAGAAACCGTTCCATCCGTATTACCGCTAAAAGCGAAGCGGCCCAGCGGATCCGCGGCAACCCCAAGAGGGGCGGTTAATCCTTGGCACCCATTTGGCACTGACGTGAAGCAAACTGTACCAACAAGAGCCAACGCGCCAGTGGAGCTGATGGAATACGACTCCAGGTTCTTGTCACCGACGCTGGTTCCGAGCAGGAACCTTCCGGAGGGATCAATTGTCATGTCAGAATGATGGGCCGTGTTGAAGGGTGATCCGTTCACAGGGGTTAGCGCACCGTTCGCCGGATTAATAGTGAAAGCAGAGGTGGTTAGGTCACTGTTATTGTTGACGAAGAAAAACTTGCCGGGGCGATCGCTTGCACTGGCTGCCGGATGATTGCCGACGGCTAAATGCGTGACCGCGCCAATCGGAGTGAGAAGGCCGGTGTTGTTGTCAATGCTGTAGCCGGAAATCGAATTCTGGCTGTACTCAGAGACGTATTCGAACTGCGGAATATCGAATGTGGGCCGCCCTTTGGTAATGGCAATCGAAATAGGTCCTTTGCGGTCGGGCGCGACGCCTGCGGCGGTCAATTGCCCGGTATTCGGATTAATGGTGAAAGTCTTGATCGTATTTCCGGTGCCATCGCTCACCAGCAGGAATTGACCCGAGGGATCCACGTTCACTGCTGAACTGGCCCCGGTTACGGTGTAGGGGGAACCGGTGACTTCGGAAAGCGCTCCCGTGCCATTGTTAATCGTAAAAGCAGAAACCTTGTTGGTTTCGCCCGTATAGAGGAACTTGCCTGAAGGATCAACCGCCATGCTTGCCGGATTGACGGCGCCGCCACTCAAAGCAAAAGGTGAACCCGCTCCGGTCAATTCGGTCAGGACGCCTGTGCCGTTGTTGATACTGAAAGCTGAGATGGAATTACCGCCAAAATTGGCCGTATAAACATATTTGTCTGTGGGCTCGGCCACAACCGCCGACGGTGAATTGCCGGTCGTGTTGGCATTTCCTGCCGTGGGCGTGAGCACGCCTGTATTGGCATCTATGCTGTAGCCACGGATGGTTTTTCCCAAATCGGAGACGGCGTAGAGATACTTTCCGCTGGGCTCGACCGCGACTCCAGCTACCTCAGTTCCTGCTCCTCCAAAGGGCGAACCATTGACTGCGGTCAGCTCTCCTGTCGCGGGATTGATGGTGTAGGCGGAGACGTTATTGCTTCCGAAGCCAAAATTACCCACAAACAGGAATTTGCCGGTGGGATCAACCGTCAACGTATCCGTAAATGAAGACCCGGAGTCGAAAGGAGAGTTGGGCACCGGGCTCAGCGCGCCGGTGTTGTTGTCAATCGCGTAACCGGAGATAGTGTGAGGCCCGAAGTTGGCCACATACAGGAACTTGCCGGCCGGATCAACGGCCAGCGCAAATGGTGATGTGCCGACGCCGTTGTAGAAATAGCTGCGCAATCGCAATTGACCCGTCACTGAATCTACCGTGTAGATGGCGATGGTGTCGTCCGATGACGAGAGGGATTCGTTGGCCACATAGGCGAAGCGAGGCGAGTTGCTCCCGGAAGCAGCCAAAGTGAACGAAACACTGTTGGAAACACTGTTCAAAGTTGCCGTAATCGTGGTCGCACCCGCTGCAACCGTGGTTGCCAGACCCGTAGTGCTGCCGATGGTGGCGACCCCGGTGGCTGATGACGACCAGGTTACAGAAGTGGTGATGTCCTGGGTTGAGTTGTCGCTGTAATGACCGACGGCGGTGAACTGCTGGGTGCCACCCACAATCTTTGTGAGGTTAAACGGCGTAATCGTGATGGATTGCAAGACCGGAACCACCGTCATGGTGGTGCTCCCGTTCACATTGTTGGAAGCTGCAGTGATGGTCGAAGTCCCTGGAGCTACAGCAGTGGCCAATCCGTTGTACGCGACGATCGTGGCCGCGGCTGCGTTGCTGGAAGTCCAGTTCACCAGACCCGTGATGTCTTGGGTTGTGTTATCGGCATAATGGCCGGTGGCGGTAAATTGCTGGGTTGCTGCCTGTTGAACTGTAGGCGTGAGCGGCGCGACCGTGATAGACACCAGCGCTGCGTTGGTTACATTAACATTCACATTGGGACTAAAAATGTTTCCTGATGCAGCTAATACATAGATTTCGCCTACACTGACTCCGGTTGCCAATCCTGTGCCGCTGATGGTCACAAAGTTGTTGTTGCCTGAATTCCAGGTGACCTGGCTGGTGATGTCCTGAGTGGAGTTGTCACTGTAATGTCCGGTGGCGGTGAGCTGCAGCGTTCCGTTCTTGACGATGGAAGCACTAGGAGGAGTGATATTAATCGAAGTCAGCGCTACCGAGCTTACGTTCAGGTTGGTGCTGCCGGTTATAGCGCTCTGGGTGGCGGAAATTACGGTTGTGCCCAGGGCATGACTGGTAGCCAATCCGGTATTGTTGACGGTTGCTGTGGTGCCGTTGGTAGAGGCCCAGGTGGCGGTATTGGTTATATCTACTACGGTATTGTCGGTGTAAGTCGCCTTGGCTGCGAACTGCTGGTTGTTGCCGTTCACAATGAAAGGGCTGTGCGGGGTCACGTCAATGCTCTTGATCACTGCCGGATTCACCGTGAGCGTCGCCGTGTCGTTGAACCCTCCAAACGAGGTTGTGATGTGTGCCGTGCCCACGGCGCCGGTGAAGCACTGGCCCGAGGACGCACCAATGTTGCAGGCATTGGTGTTGTCGGAGCTGTAGGTGGCAGCCACATTCGGCGTGGTGCCGTCACTGTAGTGTCCCGTAGTGGTAAAGTAGGCGATCTCTCCCTTGTTCCTGGTCATCGTCTTGGGATTAATGCTGACAGATTGCAGCACAGGCGGCGTCACCGTCATCGTGGTGCTGGCTGAAATTGAACCTGCGGTGTTTTTGATTTGGGCGGACGCTTGAAATACGGCAGTGGCCAACCCGGTTGCGTTGATGGAAACGGCGCCGTTGCTTGAACTCCAGGCGGCTTCACCCGTGATGTCCTCGGTCGTCGTATCGGCGTAATGCGCCGTAGCCGTGAATTGCTGGGTCAATCCCGCGGCAACCTGCGGATTAAGCGGGCTCAGCGTGATACTATTCAGCGCAGACGTCCGCACGTACAAATTCGTGGTGTCAGTCACACCATAAAAATTAGCGGTAATGGTGGTGGAATTAACGCCGCCGTGCGCTGTGACCAATCCATTGGAATCAACTGTGGCGACATTGTTGTTACCTGACGTCCAGGTTGCACATGGACTGCAGGTGAATTCCTGCACGGCCCCATGAAAGAGAATTACCGAGAGCCGCTGGGTTGCATTGGCGACAAGAAAAGGATCAGGAGGCGTGATTTTGATGGAGTCAATAGTGTCAAGCACCAATACCCCTGCCGCGGGACTGGTAATGCTGTTTTGCGCGGCGGTTAAGTTGACGTAATCATTGCTCGGGCTCACACCGGTCGCCAGACCCGTATTGCTGATCGTGAACTTGGTGATGTCGGCAGAGGTCCAGGTGACACTGTTGGTGATGTCGGCCGTGCTGTTGTCGCTGTACGTTCCGGTGGCGGTGAACTGCTTGGTCTTGTTGATCGGCAGTGGGAAGGAACTCGGGGTAACAGCAATGGACTGCAGGAGGGGAGCGCCAACCGTGAGCGTGGTCGTGCCACTGGCATTCGGCCCGACGTTGTTGACGTAGGTTGCCGTAATCGTGGTCGGCCCCTGGTTGGCGGTTGTGGTGGCAAAACCCTGGCCAGTGATGGTGGCCTTGGTCATGTCGCTCGAAGACCACAGCGCGTTTGATGTGACATCGCTCATGCTGCCATCGGAGAAATTCCCAGTTGCCGTAAACTGCTGCGTCAAGCCGGCGGGGACCGTGGGATTGGCCGGTGTGACCACGATCGAGGTAGCCACGGCAGGCCTGGTATTCAAAAGAACCGCGTTGCTCTTCCCTCCATACACGGCCGTAATACCAGACGTGCCGTTTTGAGGTGAGTAGCTCACCGCGGTCGCCAGCCCGGCATTGTCAATGGTCGCCACCGGAAGATTGTCTGAGGTCCAAGCGGCCTGGCCGCTCACATTTTGAGTCGAGTTATCCGTATAGGTAGCGGTTGCCGTAAACTGCTGGGTCAAACCAACAGGCAGCATTGCATTTTTTGGAGTAACGTCGAGTGATACCACGGCCGGCGCCGAAACCGTGACATTCACCTGCCCGGTTTGCCCGCCAAAGGCAGCTTGAATTGTTGTGGACCCAATGGCCTGGCCTGTAGCGAGACCCGTGTTATTGACGCTTGCAATGGTTTGATCCAGGGATGACCACACCGTACCCCCGTTGCTGGTCACATCCAAAGTTGTGTTGTCGGTATAGGTTGCCCTTGCGGTGAACTGCTGAGTAGCACCTTTGGGAATCGCCGGCGGGTTAGCAGGCGTGACTGCCACCGATCGCACAATCGCTGGGATGGTGGTGAGATTGGTCATCCCCGTCACGCCGAACAAATCGGCGTGAATGGATGTGGTGCATTCGTTAACCAACGACGCCCGCGCCAGTCCGGCGCTGATGGTTGCGCAACTGGTGACCGTTGAAGACCACAACACCTGGCTGGTAATGTCCTGATCGGGGCCGCTGGAGTAGTGCCCCATGGCCGTCATCTGCTGGGTTGTTCCGCGGGGAATACTGGAATTGGCCGGCGTCACCGCGATGGAAAGCAATTGCGGGGTAACGTTAACAACAGCAAAAGTCCGAAATGGGCCGGATTGAAAAGTAATGACCGCGAAGCCCTGTCCTACACCCGTAACTACTCCTGTGTTATCAACTGTGGCTATTCCCGTTTGCGAGGAGTTCCATCTCCCGGTGAGGTATGTGCCTTGACTCGTCCGGTTGGGATTGCGGAAGAAAACCGAGTACGCGCTGAGCGGCAGAGTTTTGCCGACCGGCACCGATGGACTCTGGGGCATGATATAGACACGCACTGGACCAATCGTCTTCACGACCTGGCTGGCGCGCAAGCTGCCATGAATGCTTGCAAACAAAATAAAAAGTGTGGTAAAGATTGCGACCCGGTATTTCATCCCCATCCTCCAGCGGCTCGTGCGACAGAAAAAATTCTGATTGGTGTGACTTAAAGTAAGCGCCCGCGGCCACCTGACTGCTTTGCCAGTGCAGGTCGCCGCGGACGCCTACTGCCTTCTTCCTAGTTCACAAATGTAGGGCTAACCTTAGGTCAAGGTGCGAGGGATGACAATTCCGCAGGGAATATGTCTCAAAAATGTTTCGATAACGGTTCAACACATTGAAAACAAAGTGGTTGGCTTTTTGTTTGTGTGTCGTTCTTCCAGGATGGAAGGCCGTCAAAGCAAGATGTGATCGCAGCATTGGCTTTACGAATAAACGTGCCCGCTGCAATCCACTTAATTATTATCCGGTCCTAATATTTTTCGGCTCTTGCGGTGAAAGCTGAACCTGCGCCCCAAAATTCCTTTGATAATGATGTGGTCGGTTCCGTGGGTCGCGCCTACGCCCACGCCAAAGTTGATCTCCCACTCTGGCGAGACATTCAGATCAATGGAAGGGAAAAACTGCTGTTGTTGATTGTGCAAGGCATCGAAGCCGTCCACCGGGCCCAGCGCTCCGTAATACTCCACCCCTAAGGCGACCTTGGGGTTGATATCGAATGAAACCTTGGCGTTGGGAGAGAATTCAAAGCCGCGGGAGACATCAGGCCCGTGCAATGCGCGATCGAAAGTTGGGTTGAATGAGAGATACCAAGGGCCAAGCTTCTTATCAATGATAGGACGGATCTCCCAGGTCCAGGTATTCACAGCAAATTTTCGCCGCTGATATCCAATTTCATTGGAAACGCTGATCCCCACCGGCCAGTGCCAGCGCTCGGGCGCGCGCACGCGGGGACGGATATGATCGCCTACCCACTCCCATCCGCTGCCGTTGCGCGCGCTGGTGAAGATGTAGAAGCCGGTCTCGAACCAGGAGTTGAACCCCTGGGTAATCTCCACGGTTTCATGCACGGCATGCTGCGTAGGATTAACACCATCCACAGCAACCTTGCTTCCGGCTGCTGTGAAGTTGGTGTGCAGCTCGACCATGGTCGAGTGGGGCTCGACAGTATCGGCACCGTAAACCTGTATTTCATAGTTATCCTGGGCGGTGGCGTGAGTTGTCATCATCGCCGTAAACAAAACAACAAAACAGATTGGCCACCATCGCATGCTCAAACAACTTGTTTTCTGGTGAGAGGAACGTACCGTGTGAGAGAAATGTAAACCAGTCATGTCAACGAACCTGACAGCAATCATAGCGTTCTAATATCCTGGCGTAAATCCTTTGCCTCAAAGTTTTCAATGAAAGGGCTTTCACTTAAGAAGTAGGGTCCCTCAAAAGCTCGCAGGAACCGCTTTCTGCATGGATATAATGAATACCCGGCTGGTGCCAGCGAAAGGGCGTGGCGTCATGATTCGAGCGATGGTTGTACTCATTGCATTGACCTCTTTTCCGATCTTTGCCAATTCGTCGGAGCCAAACGTCATATTGGGGATCCTTGAAGATGTTCCCGGGCATTCGGTCGGCCAGCATCACCGGCGTGTGCGGATTGTTTTTCAAAAGAATGGCGGCGACTGGCAGGCCTTTCCCAGTGATTGTCCTGATGAAAGTTGCATGCAAAAGATCGCATCCCGGTATCCACAGCAGGTCACATGGACGATTGCCTTCGATGGCAGAAACTTAGGACAGATGACAGGCCGCACGCCCAAAGAGTTTGAATTTTATTCTGATGTGGGACGGCAAGAGATTACAAGCCAGGGCCGTATTCCCACAATAGGAAAGAAATCGGCGGAATATGCCGGGTCGGCGGATTCCCCTGTTTACCGACCCCTTATCGCGAATTCCCAGTCATTCTTCAAAGATCCGGAAACCTGGAAGCCCAGTCACCTGCCGCCTGCGCTCATCGCAGCCCTGCGCCAAGAGTTCCGAAAGAAATTCCCAAAGGTTTCAAATTGCACAAACCAGAAGCCCGAAACTGAGAGAGCGTGGCTCTATCACGACGAAGACATAAAGCTTGTCAAAGCCTACTCTTCCAAAAATAACTGGACGATAGCCCAGATTCGCCTGGAGGGATACCGTTGTGACGGACCGGTGGACGATGCTTTCATTGACCAGTGGTTCGTCATTGACCCGGTGAAGCAAATCTCATTTCTGGGACAAGATATGTGGCTCGTGGATGCCGGCGATTACGATAACGACGGCAAATCTGAGCTTGTGTTTTCCATTGATGGATATAACCGGGGAGGATACGAACTCTTCTATAACGATTTCAAGAAGAGCGCGGTATTTGAGTTCAGCTATCACTAGCCGCTGAAGGAAACAGTTTCACGGTTTGAAATGGGACTGAATTCCAGCATCGTCCCGAAATCCGGGACGCGCTGATTTATCAGGGGCGGCACTTAACAAATCATCGCAGGTTCAGGTGTTATAATTTTTTCGGCTTGCGGTAGAGCACAATCCTCGACAAGCACGGGAGGCACCCAGATGGACGATCTTCCTGAGGACAAGAAACAGAAACCGGGATCAAAGCATTCATCCTCAAAGCATTCTTCTTCGAATCATTCCTCTTCGCATTCGTCTTCGCACTCATCTGACGATGCGGGCGTATCCAGACGAGATTTCCTGAAAATTTCGAGCGTTTCCGCGGCGGTGCCATTTATCGCCAGGGCGGGTGTGCTCACAGCGGAAGCGGAAGAGGTGGCCGTGCAAGGTCCGGACAAAGTACCGGTCACGCTTACCATCAATGGCAAGCGCTACAGCGCACAACTGGAGCCTCGGGTCACATTGCTGGACGCGCTGCGCGACAGCTTTGATCTGACCGGCGCCAAGCGGGTCTGCGATCGGGGGACTTGCGGAGCGTGCACGGTATTACTGGATGGCAAAGCGGTTTATTCCTGCTCGGTTCTTGCTATTGATGCGCAATCTCACGCCATTTCTACCGTAGAAGGCCTGGGCGATCCCAGCAAACTTCATCCCATACAACAGGCATTTGTTGATCATGACGCACAACAATGCGGCTTCTGCACTTCCGGGTTCGTGATGGCAAGCAAGGCCTTCCTGGATAAGCACCCTAATCCGACGCCGGAGCAGATCAAGCATGGAATGGGCGGAAACCTCTGCCGATGTGGCACCTATGCAGGCATGCGCCTGGCCCTGGTGCAGGCAGCAAAAGCCGCGAAAGGAGCTTAGGTTATGGCAGACGACGTCAAGACAGAGCAGCAAACGGACTATAGTTGGCCTCAGCCGGAACAAAGACCTTTGCTCGGCAAACGCATCTCGCGTGTGGATGGCCCGGTCAAGGTCTCAGGCCGCGCCAAATATACCTACGATGTGCACCGCCCAGGAATGTTGTTTGGCAAGGTCTTACGCTCGCCTTATGCGCACGCCAAGGTTGTGAGCATTGATACTTCCGCCGCGGAAAAGATGCCCGGGGTCAAGGCCGTTCAGATTGTGCAAGACACCGGCACTGAGATCCACTGGGCCGGAGATGACATCGTCGCCGTCGCCGCCGTAGATGAACCGACAGCGGAAGATGCCATTCGTGCCATCAAGGTTGAATACCAGCCCCTCTCTCACTTCGTCAACGACTTTGACCAGCCGCAAAATGTGGCCGAAGATACCACTCCGGTTTCGCAGTCTGATCTCGGAGATATGTTCAGGAACCAGGTTCCCGAGCCGCAGATTATTGCCATCGTTCAGCGCAAAGGCGTGAGCTTTGATGTGAGCGATCAGGTGGTTGACAGCATGCGCCAGCAAAAAGTCGGAGAAGCCTTGATCAAAGCCTTGCAGGCAGCACCGAAGAAAGAGGCACAGGAAAACAAGTCTCCTTATCGCAAGGCGGCCGACGTGGTCAGAGGCGACCCGGATGCCGCCTTCAAAGAGGCCGAGGTTGTTTCCGAAGGCGTCTATGGCTGTCCTGTAATTACCCACTGCTGCCTGGAAACCCACGGCTTGATTGTAGAGTGGACCGACGACGACCATCTCATGGTGTATACCTCGACGCAGAACGTCTCTGGCGTCGCCAATGAATATGCTCGCGCTCTCAAGATTCCTGTCACCAATGTGCACGTGCATCAGGACCACATGGGTGGCGGTTTTGGCAGCAAGTTTGGGGCCGACCGCTGGGGCATCGCAGCCGCCCAGCTTTCTAAGAAAGCCGGTGGCAAGGCGGTGAGGATCATGCTCGAGCGCGACTCCGAGTTGATGGTGGCGGGAGCGCGTCCTTCCGCATTTGCCCGCGTTAAGGTGGGAGCCAAAAAAGATGGCACGCTGTTGGCTTGGGACTCCGAATCCTGGGGCACGGGCGGTCCCGGTGGGGGTGGTGCGCCGCCGATCCCATACGTATTCAGCATTCCGAACCGGCGTATCCAGCATGTGGCCGTGCAGACGAACATTGGCCCGGCCCGCGCCTGGCGCGCTCCTGCTCATCCTCAAGGCTGCCTGATCACCATGGGCGCCCTGGAAGACCTGGCGGCCAAACTGAACATGGACCCGCTGGATATGTTTCTGAAAAATCTTCAGATAGCAGCTCCGCCGCAGGATACCTTCCATCGCGCCGACACCTATCGCGATGAACTGCTCATCGCCGCCGACCTGATTGGCTGGAAGGCAAACTGGCGTCCCCGCGGCAAAAATGGTGACGGCCCCGTAAAGCGTGGACTCGGTCTTTCCATTCACACCTGGGGCGGGCGCGGTCATAACAGCAACTGCGGGCTCACCATCGCTCCTGACGGCTCCGTCGACCTGAAAATGGGAACGCAGGACCTCGGGGTCGGAAACCGCACGGCAATCCAGATCGTTGCTGCCGATTCCCTGGGAATCCCCCTCGACCAGGTGCAATTGAACATCGGTGATAATCAATATCCGGCTTCCGGCGCCTCCGGCGGCAGCTCTACCATTGGCGGTGTCTCTACCTCGACACGCCGCGCCGCGGTGGATGCCCTGAACCAGCTCTTTGCCAAAGTGGCGCCCGCACTCAATGCTCAGCCTGCAGACCTGGAGGCGGTCAACAGCACGATTCGCGTAAAGTCAGATCCCAGCCGCAGCTTGAACTGGAAAGATGCTTGTTCCAAATTGGGAACCCAGGCCATTCAAGTGGTCGGCAAGAACCCCGGCCCTGGCAACCTTAACAGCAGCGGCGTTGGCGGCGCTATGATGGCTGACGTTTCCGTAGACACAGAAACCGGCATCGTGAAAATGAATAAAATGGTCTGCGTACAGGATTGCGGTCTGGTCGTCAGCCTTAAAACCGCTGAGAGCCAGTGCTACGGCGCCATGATCATGGGCGTTGCTACGACGCTCTACGAAGAGAAAATCATGGATCCGGTCAACGGCCGGATGTTGAATCCCAACATGGAATTCTATCGCCTGGCCAACATCGGCGATGTCGGCGAGATGGTAGTTCACATGATGACCGGCAAAGGATACGACGAGCGCGGCCCCATCGGCCTGGGCGAACCGTGCATGGTCTCACCGTCGGCGGCCATCTCCAATGCTGTGGCCAATGCCATTGGCGTGCGTGTGCCCTTCCTGCCCATCACCCCCGACCGCGTCCTGGCGGCCCTCAACAAAGGAGGCAACAATGCGAGCGTTTGATTTCGCCACTCCGACCAGCAAAGACCAGGTCTCTGGCCTGCTTGGCGATAAGTGGGGCGATGTTGAAATTCTGGCCGGCGGTACCGACCTGATCTCTTTAATGAAAGATGACGTCACCACGCCCCACCGCCTGGTCAATATAAAAGGGATCAAGGAGCTGCGCGGCGTGAGCGTGCTGCGTGATGGCTTGCGCATTGGAGCGCTGATGACCCTGGCAGAGATCGCCGAGGATGCAAAGATAAAACAGGCATATCCCGTTCTCGCCGAAGCTGCCAACGATGCTGCCAGCCCGCAGATACGCAACATCGCCACAATCGGTGGCAACCTGTGCCAGCGCCCGCGCTGCTGGTACTTCCGCAGTGGACACGGCTTGCTCGCTCAGGGCGCCGACGGCAAATCGCTCGTCCTTGAAGGCGATAATCGCTACCATGCCATTTTGGGAAATGATGGGCCGGCTTATTTTGTCAGTCCTTCAACGGTCGCGCCCGTGCTGATTGCCTACCAGGCCAAGGTACGAATTCAGGGGTCGAAGGCAACACGTGAAGTTGCTCTAGAGAATTTTTTTGTGATTCCCAAAAGCGAACAAGAACGCGAACACGACCTCAAACCGAACGAGATTGTGACGGAAATTGTCCTGCCAGGTAAGGGACCCGGCTCCATTCACAGCGCAGCCTATGAGGTCCGGCAGAAGGTAGCCTTTGATTGGCCCTATGCTACGGCTGCAGTAGCACTTACCATGAACGGCGGCACGGTAAGCAGCGCCCGTGTGGTCTTGGGCCACGTGGCGCCAGTGCCGTGGCTTTCAACCGAGGCGGCCGAAGCCCTGATTGGAAAGAAGATTACTGCCGAAACCGCCGATGCTGCGGCCAAAGCAGCCGTCGCCAAGGCCAAAAGCCTTGGCCGTAACGCGGAAAAAATTATGCTTGCGCGGGTGGCGGTCAAGCGCGCCATTCTGAAGGCGGGAGGTGCCGCATGAGCGATCGCTTCAATATTGAACGACCTGGACTGTGTTCGAACCTGCACTCCAAGAACCAGTATGTTTGGGCGGAACCCGATCCTACCGTTCCGCGTTCGAACGAAGGTCTGTTCTGGTGTGCGCTCACGCAAACATGCATTGGACCCGATGGCAAGCTGGCTGAGCCAGGGAACTGCTGCTCTGAAGACCGCCATTGTCATTGCGACCACGGCAAATGAACCGTCTGCAACCCTTTCGCATTTTTACAAGCGTTAGCGGCGCGGCTCAAGCGAAACCTCTCCGAAAGAAAAAGGACTCGGTCGTCCCTTGTGGGGACTTGAGTCTTCTCTAACCCTCCTACCCGCCGCTAAGCGGCGGGGTTCGCTTCGCTCCGTCATGGCCAAAGCCAGGACCTACCGCTTTTATCTATGTCCCGGGCGAGCCGGGACTTTGGATTGTTGCGATTTGACACTTGTTTCCCAAAAAGGGTTGGCTTTTCATAGCCTCTTGAATTATAGGCAGGAGTTGGACTCAATCAGAATACAGCAAAGCTCCAGGCCACTGGCCAGTCGTGACCTGGAGTATGCTGCATGATTTGTTGATAAGCAGCGACGCTTTGGCTCAGCCGATTTCTTGCGCTGAGGCGGCGCACTGGAGACGGAGCCACAAAAGACGAAAATGGCTGCTACCACGAGCCGATCCACACGGAAACTTGCGCATGAAAGGCCCTGCTTAGTTAACGTATGTCCTAATGAGAACCCACAATTTGCAATTTGTCACGTCAAATTATCTGAAGGCATGGTTTAGAACGTTTGAGAGACGGGTTAAAAAGAGGCTGACGCAAGAAAGGACTGAAGCATGGATGCGATCCTGATCCGAATGGCGACAAAGGACGATCTCCCGCGGTTAACTGAAATTTACAACTATTACGTCGTCAGTACACCCGTCACTTTTGACGTTGAGCCTTACACGGTGGAGCGCCGCGCCACCTGGTTTCAGCAATTCGGCCCTACCGGACGTTATCGCTTGCTGGTAGCTGAACAAAGCGGCGGCGTGGTGGGCTACGCCGGCACTACACGCTTTCGTCCTAAAGCTGCTTATGACACCACCGTTGAGACCACAATTTATTGCGACCTCAGCGCGGCCGGAAAAGGAATCGGAAGGCGATTGTATACAGCATTATTTGAGACCATCGCCGGCGAGGATATCCATCGCATACTTGCTGGATACACTCTGCCTAATCCAGCCTCGGCCGCGCTGCACCAGCGCTTCGGATTCAAACCCGCTGGCACGTTCAGCGAAAATGGCCGCAAGTTTGGTCGCTATTGGGATGTGATGTGGACCGAGCGTCCACTGCGTTTATCGGGGAATATGTAACTATCGCAATAAGAACGCGCTTTGTAGCTGCACCCGATCTAAGCTCCTCATAAACAAAGGGTTATCTGCGTAATAGCCGTCTTGTATCCTGGGATGGATATTCTCATACACTTTACAAGTAGCTAACTTTGGCTGCATATATAAGGTAGATATAATTCATCGGAATACCGATAAAACTTTCGAGCCTGAAAAGGTAGAACCTTGAAACCGAAGCGTGGGAACCGGCCTCCGGCCTATCAGAGAATACAGAGTACGATCCGCGAACGCATTGAAAATGGCCAACTCAAACCCGGCGAGGCCGTTGATTCAGAAAGAGACCTGGCGAAGATTCACAGCGTAAGCCTTATGACTGCGCGCCACGCCCTGGCCGAGCTTCAGCGCGAAGGGCTGGTCGAGCGCCGGCGGGGCGCCGGAACTTTTGTTGCTCCACCTAAAATTCATTTCAATAAGCTGGCCAGCTTAAGCGAAGAGATGGCCAGCCGCGGTCTTTCTGCATGCTCTAAAGTTTTATCCATGAATGTAATCGAGAACGCGCCCGATATCGCCGCACGACTTTCCCTGCCTGCCACCAGCCGCTTGTTGGTGGTGGAGCGGCTCCGGCAGGCGGCCAATGAACCCTTTGCGCTGGAAACCTGTTATCTGTCGGCTGAACAGTTCGGCAACCTGCGCCGGGCATCCCTTGAACGAGGATCATTGTTTTCTCTCATGGAACTCGAGCACGGCATCAATCTTGCCCACGCCGATGAAGAGATTGACTCGACGGCTGCCGACGCGCGGCTGTCAGAACTTCTCAGCGTTCCTCGTGGTTCGCCGTTGCTGCGAATCAGCCAGGTAATCTACTCCACCCAGGGCAAAGCTGTCCTTTATGTGTTAGGTCTTTACCGCTCTGACCGCCACAACTTGCGCATCCGGCGATTTCGGTAATAGTCACAAGAGCAGCTCGATGCCCGAGTTGATCACATTAATTAAGATGTTGCCTATGGACTCTGGACACAACAGCCGTATTCTTGACCAATTCACGCGCCAAGCAGCGCCGTTTTCCAGCGCTCCAGCGATCCGAAATCAAGGTACCCTTCATCGCATTGTCGAGATGGCCAAAGCTGGTCCGGACGACACGGTCCTCGACGTAGCCTGCGGACCCGGGCTCCTGGTTTGCGCTTTCGCGCGCGTCGTGCAACATGCCACAGGCATTGATTTGACTCCTGCCATGCTTGAACAGGCCAACGAGACCCAGCGCCAACAAGGGCTGCAGAATGTTTCATGGCAACAAGGAGACGTACTCCCACTGCCGTACTCAGCCGGCACGTTTTCCACTGTCAGCACCCGCTTTGCGTTTCATCACTTTCTCGATCCGCTGGCAGTGCTCGAGGAAATGCGCCGGGTCTGCAAGCCGAGTGGACGCATCGTTGTGGCCGATAGCGCGCCCGCCGCTGCCAAGGCCGATGCTTTTAATGCCATGGAGAAGCTCCGCGATCCGTCTCATGTTCGCGCGTTGCCGCTTGAAGAGCACTATGCTTTGTTTGCCCGCGCGGGGCTCGACACGCCTCGGGTTGAGACCTACCGCCTTGAAGGCGAACTCGAAGATTTACTGCAACGTTCTTTTCCCAATCCGGGAGATAGTGACCGAATCCGCAAGATTTTTGAGGACTCGCTGCTGGATGATGCACTCGATATGGCAACGCATCGCAAAGATGGAAAAATCTTCTACAGTTATCCGGTCGCAATCCTGGCAACTCAAGTCGCTTGACATAGAGCTTTCTATCGATTCTGCAGGCTGTCAACGGAAGTGCTGAAGCCTTGCGTAAATTCGAATCCTAACGTTGCGAAGTGTAAACTTAAGGGTACTCCCAGTTCCGAAACGAAAATCTCTTTTCGAGCAGCTTAAGACGGAGTCGTTCCAACATGGCAGATAGCATCCCTTTCCCAGCTCCCATGCAGACCCGGATGGCCGGGCAAACTTCGGCAGAGTTGTCTTCCATTCCCTGGTATATCTGGTGTGCAGTCGCGGGAGTAGTTTCCGCCATGATCGGCGGTTACTGGGATATCTCCTGGCATATGTCCATCGGCCGCGATTCTTTTTGGACCCCGGCGCACATCGCCATCTACATGAACGGTGTTCTGGTCGGCATTGCTTGCGGATACCTTATCCTGAGTACGACCTTTGGACGCGGCGTCGCCGCCCGCAGTGCGGCCGTAAAGATCTGGGGTTTCCAAGGCCCGTTGGGGGCTTT
>Ga0210384_10002530_pt1 | contig 22213 bp, 13 predicted proteins | sample IncBWH2MmetaG_FD_160574 | JGI IMG/M metagenome (GOLD analysis project Ga0210384, IMG submission 160574) | Forest soil microbial communities from Barre Woods Harvard Forest LTER site, Petersham, Massachusetts, United States - Inc-BW-H-2-M | ecosystem: Environmental > Terrestrial > Soil >...
CGGCAAGGGTCGCGAGTTTGAGAAAACTCAGGCTCATGTCAACAATTCAATTGCCGTAGGTCGGCGGAGGGAAAGAGTCTGCCGAACGTCCGATCTCCTCGCTGTTGTGCTCGGAGGGTTTCACGAAAACAAATACGAGAAGGACCGACCAATCCACCGAACCCAACCGGCCGTTTACATTTAGTGACTGGTATTTTGGTTGAGCAAGCAGCTCAATGAGCGGGACAGCCAGCTTATTTTGAGACCAAGGATCGGAGAACCTGAGAAACCGTATTGAGCCAGCGTTATTGTCACCCACCCTCAGCTATGCAAGAATGGGGCACCCTCTTTCTTGGTGCTGCAAGCAAGATCAAATCAAAGCCTCGTGCAACCCCTTTCTGGGTAGTGAATTTTCGCTATGATCGGCACGAAACTAGGTGGAGGTTTTGGTTCGGCTCCGGTCATCGGCGTTAGTCGACCGCCCAATCGGCCCAATCGCCAGACGGTAGTTCAAAACCACGTATAGCACAGCAGTCAGCACAAGGGCTAACCCCCAACCTACTGCGGGCCGCAGCCCGGAAACTGAAAGTGCCCATCCGCACGCCAAGCCGATCACCAGATTGACCAGGGTTTTAAATGGGTAATTGTAAGGCACAAGTTTCATCAAGCTTAGCCTCCCAGCTTGTTGCAGCCCGACGATATCACTTGTCCGGCCGCGTTCAAGGCCTTTCCCGCCAATACACCACCGGCTGCTATCCATTTCCCGACGGTCTGCGAAGCCTGCAGAAGATTCGGGAAATAGCCAGCTCCCACACCCGCAGCCGTTGATCCCTCTGCTGCACCGATGCCAGTGATTGTGAGGCCTGTGTCGATCGCCGCCAAGCTAGAAAAACCTGCTACAGGTAGCGCAACGACAGCCGTTGATGCCACGGGGACGGCCGCTATTACACATGGATTCTTAATAGCCTGAACGCCAGTACGATTGATCGCAACAGCGAGCGCCGCGGCGGCGTCACCTTTGCTAGGTGGGGAGAGAGCGGCGAGCGCATCGGCCGGAAAGACGTTGGAGTAAAAAGACTGGGTAAAAGTCCCGTAGGTCGAACCCATACCGTTGTCCAAGAGCGATTGATTTCCAGCAATGCTGAAGGAGAGATTCCCATTTATAACCCCGTAGCCATAGATGATATTGTTCTCCGAATCTATCCCCGATATGTAGTTCGCATTTGGCACGAATCCATCGATCCAATATCCTCCAGTGGAGCCGCATTCAGTTGAACTACTGCTGTGGTCGATGGAGTCGACAGTCTGCCCGTCATCACTCAAATACACGCAGTCGAGCCCGAGTGGATCTACGTTGCTGAGAGGATTATTCAGTACATAGGCATACCTGTTCCAACTCTGCGGACTGCCCAAATTGGCTGCGGCGAGTCCTGACGGGTCCGGCGACATCCAGCGCCCTTGCGACGAGCTGTCCTCGCGAAAAGTGAAGTCGTAAAGGCTACTCGTTGTGTCCGCGTTGTCTCCAGTGAACGACGCGTCCGTCGTGCCCGTCTTGGCATACTGCTCACCGAATGGTGCGTAGGCTGAGTCGGAATACACCGTCCGCGTCGCCGTCGAAGTCAGCCGCGAACTCCCCAGCCAGTCCGCGTGGCGGTACTGCGCCAGGCCCGACGAAGTGTAGATCGCTGTCCCGCCACCTGGCAGGCCGATGAACGCCTTCGTTAACGTTTGTCCGTTCATGATCGCAGTCTTTCCCACCTGGCTGTACAGCATCTGAGTGTACACCGATCCATTCTGCTGCTCCACCATCAGGCCATTCGCATCATAAATCAAATTCGTGCTGTTGATGCTCGCCGGATTGCCCCAGTTCGGATCCCAGGTGTAGGTGTTGAGGTTATCCGTCAGCAGGTTGCCGTTGGCGTCGTAGGAGACAGTTACGCCTGGTATCGACGAGTACTGGTTCGTGTTGGCGGTGGAATACACCGGCTGAAACGCGCTGCTGCCGGTCTTCGTGATGTTGCCAAAAGCATCGAAGGTGAAGAGCTGCTGCCACTTCGTGCCGCAATCTACGCTATATCCATTGGTATTCTTGCCACCGAGCCGCGCCAGATCATCGTAAAAGTAATTGCAGGTCTGGCTGTCGGTGGTGGTCGCCAGACTGTCGGCGACCACCAGCTTGCCCAGCGTTCCGTTGGAGTTCCAGGTCAGCGTGCCTTTGTCGTTCACGCTGTTCACGGCGAACTGGTAGCTCGCAGCGCGCCCGGTGTTGGGATCGAACGAGAAGCTGTCACTATCAGTCGACCCGTAGGTGACCGCGGTCAGCGCGCCGATGGGTTGCGCGGTGCCAGTGGTGACGTACGTGGCGGCGGTAAGCGGATTCGTCCCGGAGGCAGCGTTCACCTTGGTGACACGACCCTCGCCGTCAAGCCCTGTGCCGGTACTGCCGCCGTAGTAGATGGTCGGAAAGAGCGCGGTCGAACTGGAATTCAAGGCAGCCAGAGAGTTGAGCGCTCCAGTCGGCCAATAGGCCGCTGAAGAGTGATAATAGCCGCCCGAGTGCGGCGTCGATTGGTAAAAGTCCGCCAGGTTGCCAGCCGCGTCGTAACTGAACCACTCGTCCGTGAGCTTGGTGGAGGCGCAGTTGTCTGTATAGGCTTCCGCCGCTCTTGCCAGAGTGTTGGAAATCGTAACACCTGTCGGCGGTGTTTGGGCATCGTATCGGTAATGGCGGCAGGTTCCTGTATTCCCAGCATCTTTCAGTCGGTGGAGAGCGTCGTAGCCATAGCACGTTGTGTTGCCTGCGTTGTCCACGCGCTTGGTCAGGTCGCCCGCGGAGGCGGGATATGTGTTGCAGGCCACGTCGTAGGTGTAGTTTGTGGTACCCGCCGCGCCGTTGTGACCCGTTTCCGGGTTGGTCTCGGACGTAAGGCGGCTCATCTGGTCGTAAGTGAAGGCGCGAATCTGACGGCTGCCTACCGCGCCCTGCGCGTTCTGGGTGACTCCTGTTAGGTTGTTGAGGGTATCGTAGGTGTACTTCGTCCAGTACCCCGTTTGTGACACCGTTTGTCCGCACGAGCCGTTGCCAGGAAGAGTTGTGGTGATCTCGCAGACAGAGGTGAGCCGTCCCAGGGCGTCGTATTCGAACTGCTTCTTGAAGTTTTGGGTAGGACCTACGCTCTGAAGTACGTCGTTTTTCGTATACGTGTACGAAACAGTCCCGCCGCCGCCGTTCGTGACAGTAGTAGGCCTGTTGAGAGAGTCATAGACTACGGTTGTACCCGGAGTCGTGGCGTTGAGCGTGCCCGCAGTCGCCTGGAATGACATAGTGGACCGTGAAGACCGTCCGACGACATCATAGTCGGTCTCGGTTGAATCGTAATTCGTTAAACTCGGCGTCTGCGCTCGCTGGCTCAGGATCGGCCGCCCGAAACCATCCACCGTCGAGCGAATATCCGACACCGAACTACCGCCGTTGAAGCTGAGATTGGCTTCCGTAGCCATCGGGAGTGGGCTGGTGTAGTAGTTGATGTTGGTTTGGTTGCTCTTTTGGTCGACAACGTTGGCGGGTCGCCAGTAATTGGCGTCGGTGTAATTTTTGGTCACAGTCTTGCCGTCCTCGTCCGTGGAGGTCAATGGCACTCCGCCCGTGCAGTTCCAAGATATGGAATGCGAAAGACTGAGCGGAAGGTTGACCTGCGTGGGGAAGGAATTGCCACAGGATGTCCCGCTACCGTAGATGTATGTCGTCGTCGGGCCGTCGGTAGTGGAGGATAAACTGGCACCCGTGGAAGTGTTCAGAGTGCCAGTGTCGTAATAGGTAAATCTGCGATACAGGAATTGCGTCGCATCGAAGGTCGAATGGATCTGGGTGGTTATGGACGTCAGGTTTCCGCGTTGATTTGCCGACACAGCAACGTGCTGGGGTGTACCCGTGGTCGGCGTTGGAGCTGGGATGAACCCGCGGTCCTCGTTATCGTAGCCGTACGATGTCACGGCCACGGTTTGGCCGCTGCCATCCTGCACCTGAACTTGCGCTGGCTTCCCTACGTTTGTGTTGTAACTATTCAAGGTTTTTCGGGTCAATGGACCCACCGCTCCAAGGCCGACTGCAAAGTCGTATTCGTCCACTTCGGTTACCAGACTCCCGGAGTACAAAGTGTCCACCTCGGCCTGTTTTCCCGTGGAATCCGGCAAGTAGTTGAAAACAGTTTTCCTCGTTATTGGCGAGGCAACTGCAGTGGTAGGACAATTGGCGGGCGTAGTTACACTACCCCCGTTGTAGCAGGCAATCACTGTTCGCAACAACGTGCCGGCAGTTGTGCCTTGATACGTGAGGCGGCTTGTTTCGTAGAAATTGTTGGAGGGATTGCTAGTAGCACTGTCCTCCTGGAAAGTAATGACGGTTTGATTGCCCGGTGCTGTGGTTGGGTCGGTGACGGTCGTCGTCCACTTGGTGCCTGTACTGGTGTAGTTTCTGGCGTAAGTCCACGTGCCACCAGGATTGAGCGTTCGCGTGAGTCCCGCCGTGCTGCCATCCGAGCACTGGATTCCATGTGAGCCTCCGGTGTAGGTATAGGTAATTGTGCCTCCCGTGGGAAGGGTGACCGACGCGATTCGACCGGTTACGTCCCCGGTAAAGCCAGGTGTTGGCTCGTAGGTAAATGTGTACTTGGAGTTATCCGGCAGCGTGATATCGCTGACCAGACTTTCGGATGTTGGGCCAAATTCTGCAACACCAGAACAGCCGAAAGCCGTCCTTACGGTCGCGGTCGTATAGTGCATTTTGTATGCAACGGACCCGGTAGGGCTGGTGTACGTGAAGTTCACCGGATTTGACCCACTAATGGTAAGGGCCGCTTTGCCCAGAGTATCCGTGAAAACGCCGGTGTTGTCCGCGGTAATCTGATTTCCGTTGCTGTCGGTCTTGGTCGAGGGTGTTGCACCAACCGGGATATCTTGCGGCGGGTTCGTGATCACTCCCTGAGCATTAGTGATAGCCCCCGTGTAATAACTTACAACACTTAACGAGTAGCCAGACCCGTCTGTGGCCGCCGCAGTGAAATGGTCGAAGTTTGTCCCGGTACATGAGCCCACATAGAGTTGCGTCGCTCCAGCAAACCCAATGGTCCGGCCGAGAGGGTCATGGTAGACAAAACCGCTATAAGTGTATTGGGCCCCCGTTTGATGCCCCATGTTGTCGTAGCAGTAGGTTGTAAATGTTGAATGTGTCATGTAACCCGTTGGGGCCGCCCAATTGGATTGCCAGCCCCAATTCGCCACGGACGCCCAACTCTGGCTTCCGCTGACCCCGACCGGATACCACACTGAGTTGGCATATGTCAGATCGTAGTTGAACGGGAGGCCTCTGCCTGTCTTGTGGACAATCGGCACCGAAAAACTGACGTTCAAATTTCCGAGATTAACGGAATCGAACGGCCCGCCCCCAAAACTGCCAAATGCTTGCGGCCCAGATGCGGGTGGCACTCCGGTGGCCTGCCCGAAGCTGAGTCCGGAAAGCAGAACGGCGAAAAGAGTCAAAGAGAGTGTGTGAGGCCGAGTCCAGTTCATTTTGGGGATCCTCTGGTATCTATTTCAGGCTGAAATTGCTGTCGGAAATGCCGGTATTGACGCTGGCGGATGTGAGGTGGATGTCGAGCACAAGGCCGTCATTGATGTACCGCTGAATGTGAAACGGGATCTGCACGCCGTTCACATTACGATAGTCGGAAAACATCACCTGCACCGAGATGTTCACCGTCTGATCATTGTCTGGGTGCTCGTTGAACATGACTATGGACGGAAGCAGGGTCCGCGCGTCTAAGTAGAAGTCCATCGTACTCAGTGACCGGACACTGGTCAGATATGGGTTGTAAATGTGTGTCTGGATGTGCTCGAAGGACGTAGGATGCTGGCGCTGCTGGCCCACGTACACCAAGACGACATTGGGATCCGTCACCGCTGCCGCTAGCGAGCCAAGGGCCGGGAAAAACCAGCTCGCGTCCGTAAGGCGATTGTGCAAAGAAATGGTGTGGACCACGCCGTCAGACCCCAGCCACTTCCCCGCGTTCGGCCCGGCACTGGCATTCCGAACCTCGCTCCGCGCGCCGCCACTCAAGGCGAGATCAACTCGGCTTTCGGCAAACCCCTTGGCCGTCAGCGTCGCCGTTCCAGATTGTCGATCTGACCCCGCGATCCGGGTCACATTCCAACTCAATGTCACATCGGCAATTGCGCTACCGCCCGTCATGGCGGCAACCGATTTTGCTGCGAAGGCAACCGCTTGTGGATCGCTCGTTGGAGCCGTCGCAGCCCTAAGGGGAGAAATAATGAGAGTGAAAGTGAGTGCTACGGCGAGACGCTTCATGACAACTCCTCAGTCCAGTGGAAACTCATAAGACTTCGGAGGTGGCCCGTAAACCGAAGCTCTTGCAGCATAGCACTAGCCAAGTCACTGTCAAGAGTAAAGATTTCCACAGGTTCCGTGTTCAGAAACGTTTCGGGACTTTGATAGCATTGCGGGGTTCTTCATCCTGAGGATGACTTTTTCTTCGGTTCTTAGCGTCCGTACACGAAGGTAGGTATAAGACTGAAACGATAGTCTTCTAAGTCTTTGGTGTATGCGTAACACTTTGCCCCGCGCCTCTCGCGAGAATGCGAGCCACATTTGCAGGATAGAACCTGCGCCCCGTGCGAGGCTTGTAACCCTCTCGACCCAACACCTCTGCGACTCGGGCCAGGCTATTTCCCTCCAATCGTAGCTGTCGCATACGAGCAACTACATCTTTCTCACCAAGTCGCGAGCCGAAAGGCTTGCGCCCCTCACAGCGGCCAGTCTTGGCGCGAATGCGTTCCCGCGCACCTCGGAGTTTCTGCACGATCATGCAGCGCTCGTACTCCGCTATTGCACCAAAGACCTGACGCACCAACTTGCGCGAAGGATCATCGCTGCACAGGTCGGGTTCCGCAACCGAGATCAGCTCGAAAGAGCTTTTGCGGAGATCCCCGATGATCGTTTCCTGAATCATCAAGTCCCGCGCCAAGCGATCCAGTTTTTCTACAATTACGGTCTTCACGCCGTCGGCGTGAAGGGCCACGACGAGCTTCTGCAATGCTGGCCGCTTGTCGAGCTCTTTCGTTCCCGAGATTCCCTCTTCGCGGAACCACTGCACTACTCGCAGGCCGTTTGCTGCGGCGTAGCGGCGAATCATGGCCTCTTGGCAAGGGAATCCATCTCCTCCAACCTGGCCCTTTCCAGAGACGCGGAGATAAGCAAAACACCTCTTCGCCGGTGCAGTCTTCATGCTCACATCATAGGGCCGAGGTTGTTCGAAATATAGCTAATTCTACAGAATTAGCTATATAATTGAAAACACAGAGTGATCGGTTCGTGAAGAAATAGCCATCTCTCCAGAGAGATCAGTACGTCCACTTCTCATTGCGCACGGGCAGCTGATTCAATCGCGCTCGGCAGACACGCCATTGCGGCATGAGTCGATCCATCAGGGCAACGAAGCAGGCGTTGTGAGTAGGCTCCAGTAGGTGAACCATCTCGTGGACGACGATGTATTCGAGACATTCGCGTGGTTTCTTCGCGAGATCGGTGTTCAGTCGGATGGTGCGTGCCTTGGGGTTGCAGCTTCCCCATTTCGTCTTCATCTCTCTTACAAAGATGCGCTCCACTTTCACACCGATCATCGGCTCCCACTCGGCAATCAAACGCGGCACCGCATCCTTGATTTGCTCTCGATACCATTGGGCGATAGTCGCCTGCTTACTGTCGTGGTTCGTTCGAGGATCAACCCGGAGGATCATCTTGCGATGCTTCAACTCGACTTTCGGCGCGAAGTGTTCTTCGACTGCCTTGAGAAGGTAGCGCGTTCCCCAGACGTAATGACTCTCGCGGTCTAGATACTCGCGAGGTGTCTCGCGCTCCTGACTAAGAACCTTGTTCTGCTGCCGCTTAATCCAGCCCACCTTGGAAAGGGCAAAAACACGGATCGTCTCCATGCTCATACGCTTTGGCGCGGAAATACGGACCCTGCCGGTCGGCGGGTAGACGCTGAGATGGACATTCTTAATGTCCTTCAATACCACGTCTACCGCAATCTCGCCGAGCCTGAGTTGCGTGGCCATCAATATTCTTTCTGAGCTTTGATGATAAGGAAGATCCGCTCAACGTTGGCCTCGTCTTGCAATACGTCATACAACGCGCGCTTAATTTCTAATTCACGAGTCTGAATCCCGCGCCAGTCGTCATATCGGTTGCTTCTCACGGCCTCGTCAATTCGCATCGCCAACTCTTCATTCTGATTCAGGTTGTTGTAAAGGGCGCGTTTGCCCGGAGTGTCCAGCGCTTTCGGTGTTTCTTCGGCCTGTCCCGCTTCTACCCTCTTCGCCAGTTCGGCGATGCGTTTCAGGTATTGCTCATAGTTGTTGGCTTTCGATTTTCGGTCGGCGATGATCTCGCCGAGCAGTGCCGACATTCTCTCGTAAAAAGCCGGATCGTTGAGGTGTTCCTTGATGATCTTCCTGCGGACGTTGTTCTCAATCGTCTCGGCAATCGCGTTCTGGTTCCCCTTCAACCCGCCGAGCTGTTTTGCAATCGCTTCGGCAATGCCCGTCTTCACGATGAGCTCTAACAGACCCATATTGCCGAAAGGCGAAATCTTTCTTGGTTCAGCGGCCTCAATGTAGGTGTCGATGAGGTGTCGCATGTCGGCTTCGTAAGCCTTAAGGTCGAGGCTCTCGCCACTGGCTTTGCGTATGATCTCCCGTACGTTCAAGTAGTGTTGGAGCTGCTGCTTGATTCGGACAATATCGGCTGTGCTGTATCCCGCTGGTTCCAATTCATCGGCGATGTTTGCATAGGAGCGCACGAGAGAAGCGGTCGCTTTGTAGAGCGCGACGCGCTGCGATTCCCGTTCTTCGAGGTCGGCCGGAATCTCTGTATTACCGCAGAAATAGTGGATGTGTTCCAGTTCACCCTTTGGCGGGACGACCAATTCGCAGAGCAGCGCAAGAGTTTCCAACGCATCGTCGAGACGTTCCTTCCCCTTCTTGAGGCGATCCTGAAGCATCACCTCTGGATCGGCACCCCCGGTGCTGTGATCCAGTTCGGAGGTGTAAACAGCGACAGCGTTCTCGACTTTCTTGAACAGGTCTTTGTAGTCCACGATGTAGCCGAAGTCCTTGTCCTCGCCATCCAACCGGTTCACACGGCAGATTGCCTGGAACAGGCCGTGATCCTGCATCGACTTGTCGATGTAGAGATAGGTGCAAGGGGGCGCGTCGAAACCCGTCAATAACTTGTCCACCACCACGAGGAGCTTCATGTTCGCGGGCTCTTTTGTGAATAGTGTTTTGGCCCGCTCCTCATAGGTCTCGGTGTTCGTCATACCCGATTCGGCTACTACGTCTTCGAGCAGTTCGGTGTAGGTGTTGTAGAGGAACTGCTTGTCGGTCTCGGTGTTCGCGCCGACTTCCTCCTTGGTCACGTCCTGCGCCTGCGGGTTGTAGGAGGTCACCACGGCACACTTGCCTCGAAAGGGCGTCTTCTGGAACAGAGTGAAATACTTGCACGCTTCGAAGATGCTCGATGCCACAAGAATGGCGTTGCCGCGTTCGGTTGAAAGTCGCGGCTTGACGTTGAAATCGAAAATGATGTCGGCCACCACTCTTTCCATGCGGGATTTCGAGCTCAGCACTTTCTGCATCGTGCCCCACTGCTTTTTCAGCTCATCTCTCTGCCAGTCATTGAGTCCTTTGGTCTTGGCCTCGAACCATAAATCGATCTTCTCTTCGGAGCCAAGGCGCTGGTCAATGTCGCGGGCCTCGTAGACCAGGTCGAGCACCACTTCGTCCTCTACGCCTTCGCTGAATTTGTAGGTGTGGATATAGCCGCCAAAGACTTCGAGGCTTGTCTGCTTGTCTTTCTTGAGAAGTGGAGTGCCTGTGAAACCGATGAAAATCGCGTTAGGCATCATCGCCTTCATCACACGGTGCAGCCTGCCGCTCTGTGTGCGGTGACACTCATCGACGAAGACGAAGACCTCGCCCACCGTTGGGCTAGGCTGGGCTTCCAGCTCTTTGATGTAGGCCTCGAAGTCGTCTACGTCTCTCTTGCCAAATTTGTGAACTAGAGAGCAGAGGAGACGCGGCTTGGCCTGGCCAAGCTGCTGCATCAAGTCGCGACCGCTCGTGGTCCGCTTGATGGCTTCACCCATTTCGGTAAAGACTCCTTCGATCTGCTTGTCCAGTTCGTCGCGATCCGTGATGATGGCAACACGGGCATTCGGATTGTTTTCGAGAATCCATTTGGCAAGCAGCACCATCACGATGCTCTTGCCGCTGCCCTGCGTGTGCCAGATGATCCCGCCCTTGCGCTGGCGCACGTGCTCCTGCGCGGCTTTGAGTCCGAAATACTGGTGTACTCGCGGCAGCTTCTTGATCCCGCCGTCGAAGAGCACGAAGTCGTGCATCAGCTCAATGAGACGGTCTTTGCGGCACATCTTGAGCAGATATTTGTCCAGCTTGAATCGGCTGTTATCTTCCTCGTCTTCTTTCCAACGCAGGAAATACTTTTCTTCCGTTCCGACAGTGCCGTATTGCAGGCCTTCGGAGTCGTTCCCTGCAAAGACGAACTGCACCGTGCTGAAGAACCACTCGTTAAATTCCGGTTGCTGGTTGGAAAGGTTCTGGCGAATGCCGTCACCAATGCTGATCCGGCTGTTCTTCACCTCCAGCACGCACACGGCGATGCCGTTCACGTAGAGCACAATGTCAGGCCGCCGCTCGTGGTTGCCGTGGAGCGTGACCTCTTCGGCGATTGCGAAATCATTCTTCTCCGGCTCTTTCCAGTTGATGAGGTGGACGGTTTCCGTGACCTTGCCCGCTTCGATCTTCACCGGCACACCGTAGCGCAGAAGGCTGTAAACTGCCTGATTGTTGTTGTAGAGGCTGCGATTGTGGTTGGCCGCCTCGGTGCGTAGCTTGTGCATGGCAGCGCTGATCTGCGCCGTGGTGTATCCGCTTCGGGTCAGGTAGGCGGTGAGCAGTCCTTCTTCAATGTTGCTGTTACCGTCCCGGTCGGTCCAGTCGCCGAGATAGCGATAGTGCAACTCGTCGCGGAACAGGGCAATCACGCGATTCTGCGTGGCACGTTCGGATTGGCCGACGGTGCTCATATCAGGCGCGTTCTTCCTGTGAGAAGTTCCTGCATCATGCCCTGTTTGAGCTGGCGGGCCTTGGCCAGTTTGGCTTCCAACGTCGCGATCTCCTTGTCCATGTCGCTCAATACGGCCGTGATGGCTTCCTGTTCAGCTAGCGAGGGAAACGGGATCGTTGTCTTCTTTGCACCGGTGATTGTGTATGTCCCCACAGTCGTGCCAGCGGAGGCATCATCGATTTGTTTAATGATTACGCGAGTCAGAAATAGTTGTTGAAGAAACTCCGATCTAACCTTGCCTCTGACCTTGAACCATATAATGTTTCCGTCCTTGAAATAAAACGCCCTATCATCAGAGACGACGTAAGTTTTACCCAACGTTCCGACTCCAGTGACTAACATATCCCCAGCCTCGGGAACGCCATAGGTGTTCTTGAAGGAGTCGTACATTTCTTTGCTGATGAACAGATCATTCTCCACGTGGCCCTTTTCACCCAAGACCGCCAACTCCCTGGCTCTGTAAAAAGGTATGCCTTCACTTTTCCATTCACTCTGGAACACCCGTTTGCTCGATGTGATTTCGAATAGCTCTCCGAGCCGCTTGGTCGCCCAGTCCGCTGGAATGATTCCCGCCTCGGTCTGGTAGTAGTCACCACCAGCCTCAAACCCTGGTAGGCGCCTCTTGCCTGTGAGCAATTCTTGCATGGCACCTTGTTTAAGGTGCCGTTTCTTGACGATGAGTTCTTCCAGGGATTCGATGAGGGCATCCGCATCGCTCAACGCCTCTGCGATGGCTTCTTGCTCGGCTTTGGTGGGCGGGAGGGGGATCGGGATTGTCGCAAACTTGTCTTTCGGCAGGTGTGCGATGCTCGTCTGTGTGACAAAGTTTAGCAGGAGACCGGTTGACGAAAAACGTTGCAGCACGTACAGCATCAGTTTAACGTTGTAACCGTGCAGCGGCCGTAAACGATGCAATGCTTTCTGGTAGTAGCACTCTTCAATCGGCTGCCGCCAAATCGCAGCACGTCCAATCTCTCCTCCTTCGCAAACAAGCAGATCACCTTCTCGCAATCGGAAACGCTGGAGATCCGAAGAGGTGAGTTTGATAAAACCAATGTCGCTCAGATCAATTTGCCCCCATTGAACGGCTCGGTTGCCTAAGTACGGTTTGGGCACGCCGACATTCTTCTCGGCGTCGAGCATCTTTCCCAATTGAATTGAGAACTCATCGCCTATGGTCGTGACGTTCCAACTCTGTGGAATCACCCCCGCCTCGGTCTGTTTGTAGCCTAGCGCTAATTCCACGCGAATCCCATCTTTCCCAGATGCTGGTTCACTCTACCTTCTAACTCGGCAACACGGCTGACCATCTGAGGCATAGAAGTCTCGTAGCGTTCGGCCAATTCTTTCACGCGCTGAGTGAGGGCATGACTGATGCGGTCCATCTCGCCGTGAATCGCTGCATCGAGCGCGGCGAGCCATTTATCATCCACGACCAGCGTCTTGATCTCTGCTTCCGTGAGCATGGGGTATTTCTTGTGAGCCTTGGCGGCGAGATCAGCCTCGGCTTCTTTGACGCGCTTCTTGAGGTTGGCTTCCTGGTCTGCAAGTTTCAGCCATTCATCCAAGACAGCGGCTTCGTCCTTGGCTTCCTTGTCGCCTTTGATCTCTTTCATCCGAGCGGTGACGTTGGCCTTGTTCACTCTATCGAGTTCTGAGAATGCACCTTCCTCGCCGCCATGTTCCTCTTCCAGTTCGGTCATGCGAGCGCTGGCAGCTTCCAGCTCAGATTCTAGTCTGGTAACAGATTCTTGCTCTTTGGCAAAGTAGCGGGCGACGATGAGCGCCTTGGGCACAAGATCGCAGGTCCAACCTTTGTCCTTTTCCTTGCCTTTCTTGTCCTTCTCAATGACGCGATAGGTCTCAGCTTTCCAGCCATCGGCGGCGATGAGGTAGCAGTCGTCCTGCATGGTTTCCGCCCAGTAGTCCATGAGGTGCTGATACACATCGTAGTTGTCGATGAGCGGCTGGCCGGTGTAGTGCGCGAGCAGGTCCTCAGAGAGCGCGGCGATGATTTCTTTCGGATGATCGCCGATCTTTAATTGCCGTAGCGTCTTAGCGCTCTTCTCCCGCCACGCCGCAAAGTGGGCGTTCATGCTCGTGATGAACGCGACAAATTCCGGGTGTCCGTAGATCGTGGACTTGATGGCCGTCTTCTCCACCGCGAGATCAACGTAACCGGGGCGATTCGCCTTAAACAACACTGACCGCAGCTTCGGACAGACCTTCCAGTACTGGTCGAGAGCATCCACATCGCGCACCGGAATGCCCCCGCGCAGGTGGCCGTCGATGTCTTTGATGTCCTCAGCTTGCTGGCTATCGATGTAGCGCGGCAGGTTGAGGTTGAACTCGTTCTTCTCGATCTCCTCGACAGAGACCATGCGGGAGTATTTGGGAACTTCAAGACGCTTGTTGAAGACATCGACGATTTTGTGAATGTCCTGGGCGCGCAGGCGGTTCTTGGGGCCATCCTTCATGAAGCTCGCACTGGCGTCGATCATGAAGATGCCCTTGCGGGCGTGAGCATTCTGCTTATCAACAACGATGATGCACGCGGGAATGCCAGTACCGTAAAAGAGGTTGGCGGGCAGGCCGATGATGCCCTTGATGTAACCCTTGCGAACGAGAGAGCGGCGAATCTCCGCTTCGGCGTTACCGCGAAACAGAACTCCGTGCGGCAAGATGCACGCGCCTTTGCCGGTACTCCGCAGCGAGCGGACGATGTGCAGCAGGTAGGCGTAGTCGCCTTGTTTTGCGGGCGGCGTGCCGAACGGCTGGAAGCGGTTATAGGGGTCGTGGAGCGGATCAATGCCGGTGCTCCAGCGCTTATCGGAAAACGGCGGATTGGCGACGACGTAATCGAAGGTCTTGAGCGTGTCGCCATCCTTATATTTAGGATCGGACAGCGTGTTGCCCTGTATGATGAGCGCGGTCGGGTTGTTGTGCAGGATCATGTTCATGCGGGCGAGAGTGCTGGTGGCGGCATCCTTTTCCTGCCCGTAGAGGGTGACCTTGGTGGCCGCCGCATCGCCCACCTTGAGCAGCAGCGAGCCGGACCCGCACGTGGGGTCATAGACGGTGGTGGAACTGGTGGTAGCTGCGTCGCGGATGCCCAGGATGTCCGCCATGATGCGGCTGACCTCAGCGGGCGTGTAGAACTGGCCTTTGCTCTTGCCACTCTCCGTAGCGAAGTGCCGCATCAGGTATTCGTAGGCGTCTCCCAGGATGTCGTCGCCGTCGGCGCGGTTCTTGCTGAAATCGAGTGCCTTGCTCTCAAAGATGGCAATGAGGTTGGTAAGACGTTCCACCATTTCCTTGCCGCTGCCGAGCTTGGAAGGTTCGTTGAAGTCCGGCATGTCGGAGAGTTTGTTGGCGTTGGCCAGCGGGGCGATGATCTTCTTGTTGATCTGGTCGCCGATGTCGGGCTTGCCCTTGAGCGCGACCATGTCCTTGAAGCTGGCACCGGGAGGAATGGTGATCGGCGCATACGGCACGCCCGCATATTTGTCGCTGACATACTTAATGAAGAGCAGGACGAGGACGTAGTCCTTATATTGGCTGGCGTCCATACCGCCGCGAAGTTCGTCGCAGCTGGACCAGAGGGAGGAGTAGAGCTCGGATTTCTTCAAAGCCATAAGAGATGCAGTTTTAAGCGAGCGCGAGTGCTTTCGCAAGAGTAAACCAAAAGCGAGAGGGTAATCTTCTTTAGCTTTAGAGGAAAATCCCCATCAATATAATTAGGAAGGTTTGGTAGCGCTAACGGGAATCGAACCCGTGTTTGAAGATTGAGAATCTTCCGTCCTAACCCCTAGACGATAGCGCCTCAGAGCGGAGAAGCTTCCAAATTATACCAAAGAGGAGTACGTCCGCTAACCGTCGCAGCGCAGCATGCGCTATTACGCTCCATGCCGAAACGAGTCAGCGCTGCCGCGTCTCGGGAAAGATTAGAGATCGCCGCCGTAGATCGGAATCACGGCTCCATTCACTTCTTTGCCAGCGTCAGCTACCAGCCAGGCAATTAGGCTCGCTACCGCCGAGGGCTGCACCCACTTGGAAAAGTCTGCCGACGACATTGCAGCGCGGTTCGCGGGCGTGTCCATCGTGCCCGGCAGTATCACATTGGCGGTAATGCCCAGGTCCTTATTCTCCACAGCCATCGTCTTGATGAGAGACACCAGCGCGGCTTTGGAGGCGCTGTACGCTCCCACGCCCGCCCCGGGTTCGAGTGCCGCGCGGCTTCCAATCGCGATGATGCGACCGTTGCCCGTTTTTCTCATAGCGGGAAGTGCCGCACGAAAAAGGTAGAACCCGCTGGTCAGGTTCATATCGAACATCCGCTGGAATGTCGCGTCATCTGTTTCCGCAATCGTCTTGCCGCCTGCGAAGCCGCCGACCGTGTGTACCAGAACGTCAAGCCTGCCAAAGCGGGCAATCACACTGTCCACCAGGCTTTGCGCGCTGGCGCCTGATGAGATCTCTGCTGACTGTGCGGTGAATTCGGGACTCTTGAATTCCGACTGCTGAATTTTCCGCGACACACCCATCACGGTAGTTCCGGCATCCAGCAGCGCCTGCGTCACATGGGTTCCCAACCCTCCATTGGCTCCGGTCACGAGTGCAATCTTGCCCTTCATGCGAACGTCCTCCGATTTTTTTATCTTCGATACCGTATGACGTGGGTATTGTATGACGTGCCTGACCATGAGATTCGGGTAGGAGCAAAAAGTGGCACCGACCTAAGCGCCCGGCAGCGATGCTATCGTCGCAGCGCCAGCGGGCTCGCCGACTCTCGGAAACGCATAGCGCAAGAGGCCAGGCGTGATGAGTGTTGTCAGCAGAACCAGCACCACGATCTGCACATACACTTCTTGCCTAACCAATCCAACCGCCAGGCCGAGCGTCGCAGTGATCAAATCAACTTCGCCGCGCGGTATCATGCCCACGCCCACCGCCAACGATTCGCGGCGCGTAAAGCCCGTACAGTAAGCGCTGAGACCTGATCCCAACAGTTTCCCAAACACCGCGACGGCCAGAATCAGCATAAAGAAACTGAAGTGGCCCCCCAAGCGCCAGATATTAACTCCCATCCCAATTGAAACAAAAAACAACGGCCCAAAGAACGAATTCAACATGGGATTGAGTTCCAGCAGCACCTTCTCCCGCTCCGGAGTCATGGCGACAAACAGACCGGCGAGATACGACCCCGTGATCGCCGCCATGCCGCCTCCCCATTGCGTCAAGAACGCCAAAAACAATGCTACGGCTAGCGCTAACGCAACTTCGGTATGATTTCCGTGGAGCCGCGCCGCATATTGTAACGCCCACCTCGTACATGCCGGACCCAACAAGCCAATCACAAGGAGGCACGCAAACATGCGCCCCAAGGTAACGGCAAGTGCGCTCCAGGATACGTTCCCTGTGTGGGCCAGGACCGGAGCCAACGCTATAACAACGGACAGCACAATCAGAACCAGCACGTCGTCGATCACGGCCGCACCCAGAATCGTAGTTCCCACTTTCGACTTGAGTTGGCAAAGATTCATCAAGGTTTGCGCCGTGATAGTTACGCTGGTGGCCGCCAAAATAGTCCCCAGAAAAATCGCCTCCACCGGTGGGAAACCAAAACCTCGCCCCACCAGATATCCGCCTGCCATCGGCAGAAGTACTCCGCCCGCTCCGGCCCAAAACGAAGTCGCAACCGTGTGGCGCATCATGTTGACATCGGTTTCAACTCCGGCGAAAAACATCAGCACGACCACGCTGAGATCCGCCAGTATTTTGAATATGGCCGCAACCGAGACCGCATTCGGCCCCGAAGGCTGCGTCAGCCACGGCATCGCCCATAGGTTGAGAACAGTGGGCCCAAGCAGGACGCCCGCAAGCAACTCCCCTAGAACGGGCGGTAGGCCGAAACGAGCGGCCACGTTCCCTGCCAACTTCGCCGCCACGATCACGACTGCGATGCACAGCAGTATCTGGAGAGATGTGTTCACTTCATGCCTCGCAACGTTGACCTGGAACGTGAGCGCAAAAAGCCAGTATCATTTCCTCACGATCCTACCGGAGGTGTAAGAACAGCGCCACAAATCTCCCTTCCCCTTTCAGGATGATCGCAGACCGTAGTGGTAGGATGTTGTTCGGCCCGTTCCGCTTCTAAGAACCATAGGAAAAATCAATTGGACGGACGACAGTCGTAGCTCTAGCTTTAAGGATTGACATTTAGCCCTCTGCGGCAAAGCACAGAGGAGTCGGGTAGGTTGGGATGAAGCTCGCCGGTTTTCTGCTATTGCTCGCAGGATGGGGGATCGTCGTTTCCGCCTTGCCGCTGCTGCCTTCCTTGTCGATGCGTGCTGCTTTCCTGCTGGCCGGCGTTGCGGTGCAGTTAGTTGGGCTGGGTCTAGTTGTCCGCTCCCATTTGGTATCAAAAGGATGATGGGTTGACGGTTCCTTCTTTTCTTTCCGAGACTTCCGCGATACTCTGCGTAGTTTTGATCCTGTTAGTTCCGCTGGCAGGAGCGGGTCTGGCGCTCGTCAACACCGGTCTCGTCCGGTCTCGTAGTGCCGCGCACCTCATGTTCGCCTCGCTTTGCGTCTTTGCTGTCGCTGCCTTGGTCTATGTCATGTTGGGATTCGCGTGGCAGGGGGCGCCAGGACAGCATGCTCACGCCCTGCTGATTGGCGGCAAGGCGTGGAACTGGATCGCGGCGGAACCATTTTTTCTGCTTGGCCTGCGGCTTGACCTCTCCCCAGCTTCCCTGGTCCTTCTCTTGCAGATGTTCAGCGTAGGATTGGCTGCGATGATCCCGCTGGGCGCCGGAGCGGAGCGCTGGAAGTTGGGTGCTTCCTGCATCTCCACGGTTTTCCTGGCGGGCTGGATCTATCCGCTGTTTGCTCATTGGGTTTGGAGCGACGGCTGGTTGTCGCAACTTGGTTCAATGTACGGTCTGGGAAAGGGCTTCGTGGATGGCGGCGGCGCTGGGACGATTCAAGTCGTGGGTGGCCTGAGCGCATTGTCCATCGCTTGGATCCTCGGCCCTCGCCGTGGAAAATACTCGTCCGCGGAAGGGCCTGCTGCCATTCCGGCCCACAACATCGTGCTGGTTCTGGCCGGCTGCCTTCTTGCATGGTCGGGATGGATCGGCTTGAATTCTGCTGGGGCGATTCTGTTCTACCACTGTGAGCCGTCGGTCGTCGTGTTAATTGCCGTAAACACCACGCTTTCGGCTGCTGCTTCGGGATTGACGGCAGCAATCATCACACGGTTACGGTTCGGTCGCCCAGATGCGTCCCTGGCGGCTAACGGTTGGATGGCGGGGTTAGTCGCCAGCAGTGCGGCGGCTGCATTTCTGAAACCTCCGACGGCCATTCTCGTAGGCATGGTTGCGGGTGCGCTGGTGGTCTTTGCCGTCGACCTGCTGGAGTTCCGCCTGACCATCGATGACCCTGGGGGCGCGATTTCAGTGCACGCCATCGCCGGCCTATGGGGCCTGCTTTCCGTTGCCCTTTTATCGGATGCTGGAAGCGGATCGCGGGGACAATGGCTGGCGCAACTGACCGGCATCGCGACCTTGCTTGGTCTAGTCCTCCCGATGACGTACGGCCTGAACTGGCTGATCGATCGCGTGTACCCGCATCGCGTCGAAGCGGAAGATGAGTGGCAGGGAATGGATCTCTGCGAGCTCGGCGCCGGTGCTTACCCTGAGTTTGTTGTCCACGGCGACGAATTCACTCAGCGTTAGGGCATCACCCTAGCTGTGCCGTGCCACGTAGAGTAGCAGCGTAAAAATCACTACCGGCAGCAGCGCCAGGGCAACGTAGAACAGAATCTTTCTGGCCCAGGGTGTGCGGCGATCCTTCCAGTTGTGGAGTTCGGCACGCTCGGCGACTCCCACCTTTTCTTGCTCTTGCAGGTCCGAGGCAAACTCACGGGCCTTGGCGTATCGGTTCTTGGGGTTGCGTTCCATGGCCCGGTAGATTATTTCCTGCAGTTGCGGCGTGATCGAGGGATCAATTTCCCGTGGCGGCACCGGGTTATTGAGCAGGCGATCGTTCATGATGAGGAACGCATTCTCGCCCGTAAACGGCACTTTCCCTGTCACCATCTCGTAGAGCATCACACCTAGGGCATAAATGTCGCTGCGGGCATCTCCCCGGCTGCCTTTGACCTGCTCCGGAGAAATGTAGTCCGGCGTCCCCATCGTCTGGGAAAGCTTCGCGAATGTCAGGCGGCGGGACTTGGCGTGGGCGGCGATGCCGAAGTCGATCAGCTTGATATTGTCGCTCTCGTCGACCATCACGTTTTCCGGTTTTAGATCGCGATGCGCGACACCGCGAGAGTGGATGTAGTCCAGCGCATCCAGAATGCGCACCGCCAGACGCACCGCCCGCTCCGGCGCCAACTTGTGCTCCTCATCAAGAATCTTGCGCAGCAAGCGTCCATCTACCCACTCCATGACCATGTAAACCCGGCTGCGATCCTCGTCAGCCAAGACCTTCATCACGCCCGGATGATCCAGGAGCTTGCCGATTTCTTCTTCCCGGCGGAACCGATCATACAGGGCAGGATCGCCCTCCACCTCGGGATGCGGGATTTTGATGGCGACCTGCCGCTCGTTTCGCACGTCAGTACCACGAAATATGGAGGCCATGCCGCTGCGGGCCACAAGATTGTCAATCCGGTAATGATCGAGCAGATCGCCGGGATGGAGAGAGGTCATCGGTAATCGGAGTAACAGGTGGTCAAGAGACTTGATTGCCACACTCTAGAATGAACAGCCACTCCATCATGACAGAAAATTTGCAAGGAATTCATAAAGAATAGCCTGAGACTGGAGGAATCGACCGAGTCAGCGGACTTTGTAGGGTCGGCCGCGGTACATTCCCATACGTTCCACGCTGCGAATACGAATGAGTTGTACGCTGACGTTGTCGCCGCCGTCTTGCTGATTCGCGCGGTCAACCAGTTCCTGAGCCGCGGCTTCCAGATTGTCTTTACTGGAAACTGTGGAGGCTATTTCCTCGTCGGTCAAGGCGCCATGCAAGCCATCGGAAGACTGTAACAGCACGTCGCCTGGGAACACTTGCACTTCGTCAATTTCTACATTGACGAACAGCCCACTACCCAGTGACCGGCTCAGAATGTGGCGCGTAGACACCGACTTCGCTTCCTTCTTAGAAAGCACACCAAGGCGGAGCTGTTCGTTGGCGACGGTGTGATCCTGGGTGATCACCCGCGCCTTCTGGTTGCGAATCAGATAACAGCGCGAATCGCCCACGTGAGCAATGGTGGCGCGATCGAAATGCAAGGCACACACGACGATCGTAGAGGACATGCCCGCTCCCGCGGGACCCGCCGTGGCTTCCGCTTCACAAATGCGCGCGTTGGCTCCCTGCACGAGGCGGCTCAGTAGGGCGCTATGAGATTCCATGGGCGGCGCCCGCCGGAATGCCCCTAACACTTCCTCCACTGCGGCTCGGGAAGCCACTCCTCCCTGCCTCTGTCCTCCCACCCCGTCCGCCAACGCAAACAGCCAGCCGTGGGAACGGACTTGCTCGGGAGAAGATGGGGTCACGTACCCGAGATAGTCCTCATTCCGTGGACGAATCGGGCCCGCATCCGAAAGCTGTGAGAACTCTACGTCGAGCATAGGACTAACTAACACCCAGCGTGCGCTCGCTGCGCCGCCTCAAAACAGAAACCACATGCTTCAAGTTGAGCTTACACGCCAAAGCCTGGCAGCGTTACCGCTGCCAGGCTGGCACTAAGAGCCACTCCGCCTCCTCCCTTAGGCGGCCGGCGCTCTGTTTTCGATGATCGTCGCTCGTCCTGTTGCCTTGCTCGCTCGCATGAAATAGATCCCCCCGTAGATCGCCCAGACCAGCGCGATCCCCAAGGCCAGAAGGGGTTCCATCTTCGTCCCATAGCCCATAAACGGACCAACCAGATAGAACACCATGCATGCCAGGTTCGCCAGCAGCCCGAAAACCGGGATCAGGAGATGCCGCACGAACTTGTATTGCGGATGCTTGTGGAAACACACGATACAGGTGATGCAACTTAGCATATACAGCAGGAATGTACCGAAGTTCGAAGCCAACGTCATCGTCAGGAACGAGTTCGGCAGTGCCGCCATTTTGTCATGAGTGGAGTACCCGAAACTGGACCAGAAGCCATGCGGCAAGGCCTGAATCGCCGAATCCGCTGGAGCTGCTCCGTCGCCGAAGAACATCACAACCGTGATGCACCCGACCACCGCCGAAATGATGGCCAGCAACCAGATGGCGCGATGCGGAGTGTCGTTTCTAGCGTGCAACATTCCCATGGAATCCGGCAACTCCTTGTCCTTCCCCATGGCGTAGGTCACACGCGCCCCAGTATTGATGCAGGAGAGCGTGGTACCGATCAGCGCCAGAAATACTGTAGCCGCCTCCGCCAGCATGAAGATTCGGCCCTTTCCTGGCCCGAACAAAGTGTCGCCCACCAGAACCATCAAATCCCCAATCGGGGCGGCGGATCCCGCGGCGTTCGACATCGTGTATCCACTGTTGAGAACGTAGTTCGCCGCGAAATATTCGAACAGATAGCAGAAACAGCCCTGCACCAGCAGCGACGTGATGACCGCGATTGGCACGTCGCGTTTAGCGTTTTTCGCTTCTCCGCCCATCGACGTCACCGACTCAAATCCCACCAGAATCAGGATGGCGATGGTAGCTTGCACAAACATCCAGCCGAAATTATGCATGCGCAGCACCGAGCTCGCAGTGGGGTGGGATACGAATGCCCCGCTGGCGTCTTTCTCCGGATAGTCAATGTGAAATGGAACGGGCTTCCCGGCAGCGTCGAGCTTGGGCTGCGGCACGCCATTCGCATCCCGCGTCACAACATCGGTCGCCGTGCCGCTCACCATTTGCGAAGTCGTAGCGAACTCATAGCTGTAAGAGGCGCTGGTCTGAGCATCAAACTGGAGGCTCGCGCTGCCCGCTGGATGGCTCATGCGGTAGTTCAGCGCA
>Ga0210384_10002533_pt1 | contig 22203 bp, 15 predicted proteins | sample IncBWH2MmetaG_FD_160574 | JGI IMG/M metagenome (GOLD analysis project Ga0210384, IMG submission 160574) | Forest soil microbial communities from Barre Woods Harvard Forest LTER site, Petersham, Massachusetts, United States - Inc-BW-H-2-M | ecosystem: Environmental > Terrestrial > Soil >...
GCCTGAGAATTCGCGCCCTCTTCAAGGGCCTGCCCGTTCCCCGGTAGCTCAGCGGTAGAGCGTCGGACTGTTAATCCGTTGGTCGTTGGTTCGATTCCAACCCGGGGAGCCATAGAATCAACGAGTTACGTGGCTTTTGGATCAGTCCGGCGGCCGCGTTGCTGACCCGGTTGCGGTACGGTTGCGGTACGGTTGAAAACCGCCGAGCGAGCCGTCCAGACTGAGACATGATCGACTTTCTCCACCTGCTCGCCGCTGACGGGCGCCACCAAGTCCGACAAGAGCTGACGCACCCCGCGGCATACCTCGACACGTGGGCGCTGCGGTTATTCGCTGAAGGCGACCCGCAGCTTGAACGCGGTCCGGACTACCTTCTGCCGACGGCATCCCAAAGGGACTCGCCGAGCTATTGATCGTATGGAGCGCTCGCTATCTCTTCCTCGACCGTATCCGTCCACGCGGTCGGCACCTGCTCCCGACAGAGTCCTTCCAACCAGGTGCCCGATTGCGACGTTGGCTTGCGCTTGCAGTGGTCAATCAGCAGCGCCGTAAACCGGCGCTTGAATTGCAGGCGCGGAAACGCCGCTATGATTTCCGCCGTCTGGCGCGGCTCGATCACCGTTGGGTCGGCGCCGTCGACATCCGACCCGGCACCGTACGCGACCACCATCGGTTCAGGCCCCGCGCGTTTCGTGATCGACCACCGGACGTCGTGAAGCGCGACTCCGTGCCACACCCGATCGGAGTCGGCCGCGCTCATGCCGGCTTCCTTGGCAAGCTTTTCGGCCGCGTTCGCGCCGTCGATTTCGAACGAGCTGCCAGCGCTTTCGTAGGCCGCCAAAAGCCCGAGATCGTGGAGTGCGGCAGCAACAAACGCGTCCTCGGCGCTATACGCCATTTTCTGTCGGGCTGCGAACAGCGCGCCGAAGACAAATGTGCGCATGCAATGATTGAACAGATAGTCCGGGCAGACCTTGGCAGCCATAGCTGCCGCGCACAGCGCAACCTCAGTCCGGGGTATCGGGATTCCGGCTACCTCCGTCGGCAGTCCCGATGCACCCTCCTTCGAGAGCGCGGGCCATACGACCGCTATCGCAGATGCAGCGACGACGCGCTGCAGTACGTGTCGACGGGTTAGATTTTCCGCCCTCAGGACTATCGATCGCATAAACACCTCCAATGTGGAATCGCGCACGCCTCGCCCAACCGCGAGGCCGCGTCCACCTTCCCAAGAATCGCCTGGCTAGGGCTTCGCGAGCCTATCCCCGCGTTCGGCGCTCGTTAACTTTTGCGGAAGAGCTACTCCACGCTCTCGGCTCGTCTCGATCGACGGTATCGCGGCCGGACCGCGACGGTTGCGAACCGATCGCGGTACTCGTTCGGCCGTGTCCCATAACGCCGCACGAACGCTCGAGCCCAATAAGTCTGGGTACTTTCATTGCTCAAGAGCCCCGCGACACTGTGCGCGACTAGTGCACCACGTGCCCCCGAGGCCCGCAATGACAATGAACAGACTATTTCGGCCATTCCCAGCCAATCTCGGCTGCGCCCTCCAGCTCCTGCATGGAAAAGGAAACGACGGACCCACCCAACTGTGCGATCCTCCTGCATCGATAAAGGCGGCCTTTATATTCTCCCACGAGTGACGAACGGGCGTGTTTCACTTGTTGCTAATCTTGGGCTTCCACCCTAACGGGCAACCTATCATCGAGCGGACCTGTCGTGCCGCACCGCGTTGAAGGGGAAATCGACTGATGCATTGCCTAGCAGTACCCTAACCTGACCTCGGGTACCGCCTCTCCATACGTAGAGGCGCGATGTTCAGGAGAAAGAATCAACTGCGAATGTCCGCTACGCATCAGTCGAACGTCCGGAACGAATCGACTGCTCACAAGCGTCAATCAACGGGTCGTTCCCTTATCGGTATATGCCTTTGAGCTTACTCGGTCTCGTCTTCCCGCGTCCCGTCCGCGGCGTGGCTTTTCGCTGCGACACCCTGGGCGCGTAAAAGGCGAGCAGCGCTATAACGAGGCGAAGGCCCGAGCTCAACGCGGATCACTGATGGCCGTCCTAACACCCGCGCGCGCGGGCCGGGACGACGTGATCGCTTAGGTAGGCTAAGATTTCCGGGCGGCAAGAATGAGGTGGAGGAGCTCTCTAAACTGCTGCCCTGTGATGTGCTTTCCTGAATCATCCTCGGTGTCCACGCGGTGCACGATTACAACTTTCAGCTCGGGTATTACCGCGATGCAATCTCCACCGGCGCCCATCGCCGAGAAGCTTCCATCGGGCAGCTCCGCGTTCGGAATGTGGTCTCTATTGACCGCGACCCACCAGAGGTAACCGTATCCGTAGGCCGCGTCGCCGTCGGCCACGGAATACGCGGTAGTGCTGTCCGTGACCCACTTCGCCGGTACGATCTGGGCGCCGCGCCATACCCCACGGCGTAGAAACAACAGACCGAATCGCGCCATGTCGCGCGCGCTCATCACAAAGGGGTATGCGCGATGGATTGAATCCGGTCCGGTGACGTACTCCTGATCCTTGATGTCGAAATCCTCCATGCCAATGCGCCGAGCAATCCGCGTATCGAAGCTGTGATAGATCGAGTCGTGCGTAGCGTTCTCGTAGATCGTGCCGAGAGCGTTGAAATCCCAATTGTTGTAAACCCAGAATGTACCGGGTGGGTGCGAGCCGCGCGGTGGCTTGTGTGCCTTCATCTCCGCCGTCTCGTACAGGGCCGGGTGATAAATGCCAGAGCGTGCCTTCAGAAGATCGATGACGCGGGCCTGTTTCTCCTCGCGGGTCAAGGTTGGCGTGTTGTCATCGATTCCCAGCTGCTCGAGCGTCACGCTGATATTCACATCGCCCTTCGCCACGGCGATTCCATACAGGGCACTCAGAAGACTTTTTCGAATCGAGTGGACGTTGATCTTGCGCGTGGTTTCCCCCCACTGATCGACAATGACCCCATCGTCGACAATGATGACCGCGGACGTGTCGATGGATTCAGCGTACGCCTCGGCAGCCGCCAACCTATCCGACGACCACCCACGGTCCTCGGGCCTGGCGGCCTGCACCCAGTGATCTTTTGGAAAGTCTTCATTGGAGCGGCCGTGGGTGCTCGGGTCAGCCCACCCGACCGCGAGGACTCCAAGTGCTAGAACGAACAAAACATGACGCGCTCGCCGCAGCTCCACGCAGCACTGGCTCCGCGAGCGAGCGCTCCACTTAACCAAGCTCATATCGTTGCCCCTTTGCATACTGGACTCTGCTCGGGCAAAGCCGACGCGCTTCGAGCGACAGTCTTCGGGAACTCGGTCAGGCGGCCCGACAATCCGCGAACGCCTGCGGCGTGACCACGCGGATCTACTCATTTCGAAATCACAGGTCCGTCGCGACCGTCAGCATGAACCGCCGAGCCGGTTCGGGAAACACGAGGTCCTGACTCGACACGTGCAGCCCGCGCGTGTCGGTGAGGTTGAAGCCATCAAGCCGGACGGTCAACGCGTAAGGCCCCAGAGTGCCACGATATCGAACGCCCGCGCCGAGCGTGGTTAGCACTGGCAGATCGGTCGCATCGTCAGCGGTTGCGACGCGTCGCGAAAGCCGATTCCATTGCACGGATGCCGCCCACGGGCCCCATCGCGGCGGTGCGTAGTCCACATTGGCAAGCAGCGTCAACGGCACGGGCCCGAGCGGCGTGTTGCCGGTCGCTGCTAAATCGGGAACGGTTCGTTCGACCCTGGACTCAAGCAGCACACCACCCACCAGCACGGTCAGCCCACCGCCGTTGTACGAGAGTGAAGTCTCCAGGCCTCGACGCCGGAGCCCCCCAAGCTGCGTGTATACGTTCCCGGCATCGACGTTGAAGTACGGTTTGCGGATATCAAACGCTCCGAAGATCAGCCGTACATCCGTGTCGGGGGCCCAGCGGACTCCGCCGTCGACTTGCCAAGTTCGCGTTGCCGCCGGGGGCTCTGAGCGGTTGTTCGCCGACACCGGTGCCAGCGCGGAGTCCTCCAGGCCCTGCACAAAACTGCCGTAGAACACAAGGTCGCGGCGGCGTTCAAGTTCCAATCGCAGGTTCACTAGCCAGGGCCGCACGCGGCTCGCTTCGACGGTGGTGGGAGGAACAAGGACCGTGCGGCGGTAGTGATCGTTCAGCACCCCGACCGCGAACGAGCCCATGCCTTGCCAGCGCTCCTGGTACGTCAGGCCGAGACCGAGCTGTCGGGTGTTGTCGTGACTGACGGGCGTTAGCGCAGTCGTCGGCTGTGCAAAACTCGCCTGGCTGTCGAGCGCGACCGTGCCGAAGTCCGTGATCGCGTCACCGCCAAAGTTTCGCTCGACGGTGCGGCCGCGAATGGCGAACTGCAACTGCCGCCGATGGGCGCCGTTGGTGGAAGCTCTCGCCAGCCGCAATTCGCCCGAGGTTGACCTGGCCAGGAACGGCGGCGTGACGTCCATCGCGAAATCCGCCGTTCGTCCACCGGTCAACTTCATGTACGGGTTGTAGCTCAACGGATCCCGCTCCAGGGAATGGAATAGGCCGGCGGCGAGCGTCCAGCGCTCGCCGAGCGTGCTCTTTACGACCGCACCCAGATTCGTCTGCTGCCATCCCCAGGTCGTCCAGTCCTGGGTACCGAGATCCCGCGTACGAAATAGGGGCAGCGGCCTAACAATCCCCTCCGTAGAGACGATCGGAACGATCAGCCGGGCAGCGCCCGTGACGTACGACCAGAACGGGATGATCTCGGTGCCCGGCAGTGGGCGCCACCGGAAGGTCGTGGCAAAGTCCGCCGCGTGCCCCTCGTGGAAGGCGTCGGTGTTCATGTTCCTGCGGTAGGCGGCGCACAGATCAACGCTAAGGGTGTGATCGAGCGGAACCTGCACCTCGACATCCGCTCTTGCCGAGTCGAACACACCGCGTGTCAGCACCGCGCTGACAACCCGCTTGTCTCCGGGCGTCCGCAGGCTGAAGTCGGCGATTCCGGTCGGCGCGGGGAAGCTGTAAGACTGCGCGGCAAACCCAACGCGCATGTTCGTCTCCCGAACCATGCATGCAAGGGTGCCCACCGTTTGCGGGTCGAAGTACAGTCCCTCAATTCTTAAGTTTCCGGCCTGCTGCGGACTGAAGCCTCGCGCGTCGCCTGGTGAGTAAAGGCCAACACTCTGCAACCCTAGTGACGTGCCGAAGGCGTCCTCGGCGGCGGTCACGGCGTTATCGTCGGCGCGTTGCCCGAAGGCGGGGCCGGACAGAGTAAGACAGGTGATGGTGACCAGGACGCAGATGCCTGCTTGAGACGAGATCGAGCGACTCTTCCGCAGATTCGTTTTGCCGTATCTTCCGTCACTTCGACGAACTTGACCTCTTATTCGTAGCATCACGCTGCTTCCCTTGATCATCGCGGGACTCACCTAACAGGCTCTAGCAAGAGCGACGAGCCTCTCGCGATTCATCGTTCTTTGCCCATCGGACCGAGTCGTCTGTGGGAGGCCACATTTCGATTCCCTCGACGGCGATGGTTCGACGCACGGCGTCCCGCTCGAGCATGAGTTCCGTGTGGTATGTCCAATTCGGAAAGCGAGGCCGCATGGCGAACCCCACAAGGCTTCCCCATCGATAAAACGGCAGTAAATTGGCGTCGACAACCGAGTAGGTATCGCCTAGTGCGTAGCGCTTCCCCGTAAGCGCGCCTTCGATCTCCTTGAACTGCTCCCCTATCACAGAGAGCCAGCGAGCACGAATTGACGCATGCTGCGTCGCGTCGTCGGAGAAGCGGAGGCCACGCCAAAGCTGCGCGAAGGAGATATGAACAGCGCTCGTCAACCACGCCATCCACTCCGAGGCGCGAGCGGCCGATAACGATCCGACGGAAGGGAAAAGACCCGTTCCTTGGTGGCCGAGCCATGCGAGGATCGCCGAGTTCTCTCTAATCACGATGCCATCCACGAGCAGCGCCGGTACGCGCCCCCGGGGGTTGATCTTGAGATATTGAGGCTTCAGGTGGTCGCCGTCGGCGATCGCGACGCACTCGACTGCAAACGGACCGCCTAGTTCGTGGAGAACAATGTGCGGCGCGAGCGAGCAGGCGCCGGGCGAGTAGAATAGCTTCACGCTGGCGTATCTGCGACCTTACCCAGTTGGATTGTTTCTGACAGGCTGCGTGGCGCGATCGATAGTCTGATACAGGGAGTGTGAGAAACAGTCACCACACGCCGCCATCGCTTCCTCCGCTCCAGATCCAACCTCCGCGCCGTGAGTGCGAAATCATCTCACGGCAAGCTCGTGTTGTTGTTACACCGATTGCGCAGTTGAAGAAGTGGCTGTTCCCCAACACGGGGCGTGGGTCATTCTTTCTCCCCGGTCGTCGCAGGCCCGTGCTCTACATCGCGATCCGCGGGCTTCTTCTCGCGCGAGGGCGAAATGTAGCAACGCGCCGGAACGAGCTTGCTGTCGCGTGTTTCGACCAGTAAGGCCTGAGGAAGGAAAACACCGACACCCGGCGCCGAGTAAATCGCATCGAGTTGGCTATGCGTAATGTCAACAAGAACCCCATAAACGCAATGCTGATCCGAACAGCTTGAGCGCGGACGATGCTCCATGACACTAACCGGCCCGACGAGCTTGAGCCGTGTCACATCTATGACGATCTCACGAGTCCCCTCAGTCAGATCGCGCGCGGCGGCTCGGCGCAACAGCTTGCCGCCGCAACAGCGATGATCCACTTCCCTACTCCGCCACCAGGCACGGCAGCACCACCCGAGTGACGCCGAGCAGTTTCAATTTGTAGGACAGCCCCGAGGCGGCCGAGTTTTCCGGGCGTGTGTGCGGCAATCTGGGTAGATGGCTAATTGGCGCCCCCGACAGGAGTTGAATTTGTACTGTTAAGTTATTGAGTAAAAATAGGATATCCGCCTGCGATTATCGCCCCGTATCACCGAAATACCCGCAGCAGCCGAGACTGTCGTGCGCCCACGCGCCCTAGCTCATTGATTCTTTCTAAAGCCTTGAGGCCGTGGTCGGTGGATCTAGAAAACTTCGTTGGGTTGATCGTCCCACATATGTTGCAGAATCCTCCACGAGCCATCCGGCATTCTCTTCATCACGTTTAAATAAGTGCTCTTGTGCCGGGTCCTAGTGAGCTTTCCATCTTGCATGGTGGACCAAGCGACGGTATCGATTCCCCTCGCATAGGCTAAACAGGCGTTTCCGTCAACTTCATCCACGGAGATGTCCAACTGCAAGATCTCGGTTGGCGGGGCATCCTTCGGCCACCAGTATTCCTTGATCTTCTCAAGACCGATCACCGGCTCGGCCCCATGGGCTGGCAGCAACACGGTCTCGTCAGCGAGCGTGTGCTGCACGCCGCCGACATCGCCCTTCAGCCAGGAAGTCCGATAAATCTCAATCACCGCTTTGATTGCGGTCGCCTCATTGGAAGACAACAACTTGGAGCAATTGCACTTCTTGGGCTCCGGCGGTTGAGCAACTAGCAAGACCGGGAAGAGCACGGCAATGATGACCTGACAAAGCTGGCGCATTACTTCCTCCACACTGGCGTTTAGGCGATGAGTGCTTCTTGTGGTGATCAAGATCGAGCGGGTCTACGTGCAACCTTGCGGTTTGAAAGTACGCTCTCGAGCTCCCGGATACTGGCTCAACGCTGCTGGCGGGCGAATTGGCCGGCGCACTAGCTCGCCCGCGCAGTTAGGGCAGATTCCGTGAACGCGCGCGGTCGCGCACTCAGTACAGAACGTACATTCAAATGAGCAAATCCAAGCGTCCCTGGATTCCGGCACCAAGTCGCAGTTACAACACTCGCAGTTGGGTTTGATCAGTAGCATGAATAGCCCTATCCGCAATCACGTTTCTGAGTCACGCGATTCTCGCAGAAATTCCCGTCGCGAACATGCCACAGAATCTCGCAAGTTCTGTAACACTCTGTCGTTTGGGTGCCGCCAAAATACACTCCGGAGACGCCCATAGGATCTTCCTGTCTGCGCTTGACGCACTTTCTCTTTCGGGGGCGGCTAAGAATAGGGTGTAGTCGGTGAGTTCGAAACGAAGCGCGTCCAACGCCCGCTCAACAAACCGTGCAGGAGGCGATAGCACCGTGGCATCAGATCGGAGACGTTCGGTGGTCCTCGCTTGGCTTAGCGCGTCCGCAATCGGACTTTTCTGTCTGCTTGATGGATCGCTCGTCGGTGAAGCGCGAGCTGATCTGGCTCAAGTTCCTGAGATGACTCCGTCGCCCACCTGGGACCTCGACACTGAATATCCTACGCCTGAGGCATGGGACCGATCGTTCGCCGACTTACGAACGCGGGTCGGCAAATTTGAGAGTCACCGTGGTGATTCGATCACTCACGCTAGCCAACTGGCGGATCTACTCGATGAGTCAGCCTACCTGCGAGGACAGGCCGGCAGGATGGCTCGCTACGCACTGCTCAAAGCCGCATTGGATACGACCAGTACCCCCGCCAAAGCACGATTTGATTCTGCGTCCGGGCTCGAGGCCACGGTCGAGTCCGGCGTGAGTTGGCTTGATGCCGCCGTCGCGGATCTCGGACCGTCCACGATACGGGCGTGGCAAAGGTCGGAGCCCCGATTGCACATGCATGCCTGGCTGCTGGCCAAGATTCGCTCGCGGGCGAGCAATCGTTACCCACCTGGCGGTGCCGTTGCGTATGCCGCACTGGAGAGGCAGGCGTCAACAGCGTCGCTTGTTTACGATGATGTCATGCAGAGCGACGTCGGTTGGGCCAGTGCGAGGCAGGACTCGGGCCACTCAGTACGTCTGGATCCTGCGACGTTTGCCACGCTATCCACGAGTCACAACGCCGTGGTTCGTCGCAAGGCCGTAGAAGCTTACTATCGTCATCTGAAAGCATTGGAACGACCGTTAGGTGATCTACTGACTCGCCGCTATGAGATTGATCATGTCTTGGCCCAAGCACAACACTACGCGAACGGAATCGATGCCGCCTTTGCGGTTGGCGACGGCCTGCCGCCGGGAACGTATAAAACCATGATCCGCAGCGTGCACGAAAATTCCAAGACGTTGGAACGCTTTATCGCAGTAACCGCGCGGGTCAATCACATCGGCGCAATTCGCTATGACGATCTTCAGGTGAGCGCTCCTGAGTTTAGCCACGGATTTACTCTGCGCGCCTTGGAGGAAATCGCGGTGGCCTCATCTGCGGCACTTGGTGAAGCATATCAAGAGGAGTTACGGCAAATCTGGGAAAAGCCGTGGTTCGATTTTGCGCCGCGCCCGCACAAGGACGATGGTGCCGTTGGATTGTACTGGCAGGTCGGTGGCGGTCATCCCTATGGACTGCTGACGTCCGCTGGCGGTTTGGGGAACTCGCGCACTGTCGCAGCGATGGGTGCGCTTGCGATGTTCTATAGCCGAATACCCCCTGGAAAGCTGCCGCAGCGACGTGAAGAGGATTTTCCGATTTATGGCAACGCTGTTTGGTTCATGGCGACGATGTTGCAGTCCGACTACCTTTTGAGGAAAACGGACGATCCGAAGGAGCGGATAGCGTTGCTGGCAGGCGATCTCAGGCGATGCTGGCGCAACTTCGTGTCGAACGCCCTGGCGACGGATTTTGAAGAGCGCATGGAAGGTGCGATTGCGGCCGGACATCCGCCAGTGGGATCGGAAATATCACAATTGTATCTCTCCGTGCTGCACGACTACTACGGGGAAGCGGCAATTCGCATCCCGGCGTTCGATGCGGAGGAATGGATGACGTTGTCGAATATCTTCTACGGGCATGTGCAAGATGAATGGGCGTTCGCAATGGCAGCGGCAGCCGCGATGGCGGAAAATGTAGCGAAACGCGACCCGGCAACGATTGCAGCACTGACGTCACCCATGGGTCGGCCGGAGAGCTTTCTTTCAGTGGATCTGTTGCGCGACGCACAAGCCGATCCGACTAAGTTAGAAATGTATGCGGCTATCTTTCGGCGTATGAACACGGACATCGATATGCTCGATGCCGCACTCGCGCCATCCAGTTCTCCCACTAAATAGATCGCATTGGGCGGCGATCTCTCGTTCGTCCTCCCCGGTCGTCGCAGGCCCGTGCTCTACATCGGCTCTAAGGTTGCGATAATGGATGATGCGTTCACGCTAATTGCCCTCGATATGCTCGATTAGCGGAACAACTGGTCATTCCCGCTCCGCGGTGAAAACGCGGCTTGCGATATCCAACGCATCTTGGAATCCGGTCACCTGGGCGCCCACTCCTATTCGAAAGTGTTCCGGGAGACCGTAGCAGTCTCCCGGTGCCATCAGCACGCCCGCTCGCGCGAGCGCTTGGCATATCGGACGCGAGTCTCGTCCATCAAGCAGCCACGGAAATGCGACCGTTCCGCCTTCCGGGGGGGTCCATCCGAGGGTGCCTCGGTGGCGTTCCATGAATTGCTTCAGCAACGCAACGTTGGCCTGCGCGACTTCTCTGAGGCGCGCTAATACCGCCCCTGCGTGAGTTAGTGCGTGGGCAGCAATCGCTTCCGTCAAAGGTGAACTGGAGATCGTGAAGTAGCTTCGCAGGTCAATTAGCTGTTCGCGCCGCTTCGGATCTCGGTCAATAATCCAGCCGAGCCGAAGGCCACTCAGCGAAAACGCTTTGGAGAAATCGCTGATGACGATGGCGTTGGGAACTTTCGCTGCAGACGGCACCTCAGCCGCGAAATAAAGCGGGTGATATACCTCATCAACCAGTAACGGAATGCGACGCTCATCGAGCAATGCGGCTAATCGCTGCAGTTCCACTTCCTCCATGACGGAGCCCGTAGGGTTGTGAGGCGTATTGACCAGTACCAGTCGCGTGGACTTGTTGACTGCAGTTAGCACCTGATCGGCCGACTGCCCGAACCGGATCTTACGGTCCAGCGTATAGCTCTGTACCCTTAACCCCCAGGCCTGCCCCATTACGGACATCGCAGGGAATGCGGGGAACGGCAGCACTATCGAAGCATCATGCTCGGCCACCATACAAAAAAGCGCCGACAGTGCCTCTGACGCCCCGGTTGTAACGACTACCCAATCCGGGTCGACACCGTAAAACTGACCGATCCGCTCTCGCAGCAATTTCGAACCTTCAGGAGGTGCGTAGGACAGGCGGATGCTATCGATTTCGTCTCGCACCGCCTCGCCGCCGAGTGAAAGAAGCTGACCAAGCGTCCATGCTGGTCCGGTGCTGGATGCCAGGTTGAAGCGGATCGGCGGGGACGTGAACTCATGCGCCGCCAACCAGTGATCAAGAAGAAATGGAGGTAGCTTCATTCAAGTCGACTCCTTGTGAACCTTCAGACATAGTCTATATCCCGATCGCCACCATTAACGCGCTGCCGCCTGCAAGTACGTAGTTGTCTTGCGCTTCCGGAAATTCGAGACGATTGCCCGTTCTAGATGGTGATCCCTCGTCGGCACATCGGCGTGATGCTGGCTCGCGACTTCTTTGCTGTACCGCGCGACTCGCGGGCGAACTACCGCTTTGGCTTTCTGAATTTGATGAATTGATCGGTGTGCCCGCGGATCGACTTGCCGATCACCCCGGCGATACGTGGCCGCTGACCGTATTCCCCGCGAATACTGCGGCAATCGTACAAACGAACTTCGCTGTTCCCATGCTACATCCCCCGGCGCGCGAGCGCAGCTCTCACCAGCCTCCTGAGAGTGGCAGCTGGAATATCGACCGCACCGCGCACCTTGATATGCCTCATGCGCTTTCCTTCTCCAACAAGGCACGTATCAGCCTGGAGCAGGCCACGCTCCAAGAGGAGCCAAGATTCACATGGTCCCGGCGCGGTGCCATGTAAACCCGAAGAGAAGCTCGGGCCTCGGTACTCCCATAGCAGAGCGCGCCATAGTAGAGGCTTTCTATGACCGTCGGGCGGACGGAGAAAATCAGTTCGCCCACTTGCAAGGCACAATTGCGCATCGCGTCGCCGATCGACCGCTGACCCGTTCAAGCTCAGCCGCCGAAGCCCGACTTCCGCAAGCCAACTACTTTGAGGACGCGCTTCCTTTGAGGCGTGCGCATTTCACGCCGTGTCTACGCCGCGCTTCGGGTTGCAAATGTCATCACCACCGTCCTACTGCGCACCTGGCCCAACCGCGCGCTGCCGCGCACGTGCGGCGAACGCCAAAACACGGTCGCACCACGTCGGACAATGTGCCCACGCACGTGATGCAAGCGCGGACTCAATCGGTTCGATCGGCTCATTGGCGCCAATCCCCGCGCCGGTGGTCTGTCGATCGGCGCGGAGACTTCGATATGTTCCAGGAGCGGCGGCTTTCCACGGTGGTGGCGGACGCGGTTGATTCGCTCGCGGCTGATCTCCTCGCGTGGCAAAAGATCACGGGCTCCGAGCAACAGGAAAAACGCCATCAGCATGGGGCCATCAAACGCGCAACAACCGAGGCAGTTGCGAAGTACTCTCTCGCGCAGCTGCGGCGTGGGACAGCGTGCATGGTAGTACGCCGCCCACTCATCGTCGAAGTGGTAGCGCAGGTGCACCAGCAGCTCCTCGATTGCCGGTTCTCCGTCCAGTTGCAGAACGGTCTCCCCTCGCCAGACGGCAGGGTCGGCGGTGGAGAGCGCCGGAGGCGGTCGATCAAAGTCGAAGGTGGTAACTATGGGCGACAGATACGCGCGTTCGTCCGGCGCCGACCAGAAGGTGCGAATCTGCCCCGATCGGTAACCGCGTGATGCGGTTACGAGTGCCCCGCTATGTCGGGTGGGCGCCCCGTCTTTCACATCAAGTGCGGGGATCGCCCTGAGGGCGTCCCGTCGTGGCCCGTCAGCCCACTCGATCCACAGACAGTCGGCAGGCACGTGAATCAAATCCAGGCACGAGCCGAGTCGATCCCCTTCCGCGTAAGCCAACTGTGTCGCGCAGCGCGCCAACTCATCCGAGAGAACATAGCGCAAAGGGCAACCGCGGATGGCCTCGCTGAAACGGCCAGACCCTGGCAGCTCCCGGCCGTCATCGGCGTGCACGCACACGCTTCGACCCTGGGCGATAAGATCGAGAAGTCGCATCAGGGGGTCCTTGCCTGCGCCTCATCGGGCGACCCCCATGCCTGAGGTCGCCCGATGGTGTCCGTCATCCATTAGAACGTGTAAGTCGCACCGAGGTTAAAGAACCGGCCCACCGCGCCCGCCTGGTGCATGGCGGGGTTGTACGGGATGTTCGCCGCAGCGCCGTAGGTCTGCATATCGACTGGCGGCTCGGTGCCGAGCAGGTTCAGGACTGAGCCGTGAACGCTGAAGTCCTTCGTGAACGCGTATTGCGCGTAGAGGTCGACATCCGAGAACGAATGCACTTCGCAGTATTTGTCCAGGAGATTCTGGGTCACGTTGGCGCCGACTGAGTCGAATCGGCCTACGAACACGCCGCCCGGCCCCATTGCCGTGCGGCAGTCAGGCTGGCCGCTGGTGGGGTCAATCAGGTTGAACCGGCCAACGTAGTTCAGCGATGCCGTCACGTTCCAGGGACCCAGATCCCAGGCGAGTGAGGCCACGGCGCGAATCTTCGGGTTGCCCGTATCGCCCGAGATGATCTGTGGGCCGTGCGTGCCCGCGAGATCAAACGACGCACCCGGCAAGCCGAACACGTAATGGAACATATACGAGGCGTTCAACTGTGCTGTAAGCCGCCCCGCCGCGCCGATATCGATTTTGCTCAGCAGGTCGAGATCCAGTCCATTTACATGCGTCTGAGTCAGGTTTTTGTACGGGAACGCCTGGTACAGCACCGGCCCTGGGAGCGGGGTGAGCTTATCCGTATTGCAAACGTTGTTGGCAGTGCAGAACGGCAGCACGACCTGCGCCCCGTACGTGATCGGGAACAAAGCGGGGTCGCCGCCTAGGAAGAACACCGTCGTGCCGGCCTGGATGTCCTGGTTGACCTTGATGTCCCAGTAGTCAAACGAAATGCTGGTGTTGTCGAATGGCGCGAAAATCAACCCGGCGGTCCAGTTCGTTGACTTCTCGGGCTGCAGATTCCGGCTGCTGACTGCCAGTCCGGCAAGTCCGAGGTTGCACTGGCTCGGGAAGTTACCCGCCGCATTGGGATTGCCGGGGGTCGGACACAAATTGGCGTCATTGAACTGCGCGCCGCCGAAAGAGGCCGCCGAACTGCCAGCCTCCGCCGGGTTCGGCGCACGGAAGCCCTTGCCGTAGGTGCCACGCACTGTGAGCAGTTTGAACGGTGAGTACTTGATGCCGACCTTCGGCGTGGTCGAGCTGCCGTACTGGTTGTAACGGTCATAGCGACCCGCCAGATCGATCTCCAGGCCCTTCACGACCGGAGCCACGAACTCGATATAGGCGTTGCTGTTGGTCTGACCTCCAAGTACGTAGGCGGCGTTCTCCAAAGTCAGGCCGGCCGCGCCCCCGGGCGGTCCGAGCGAGTTCTTGTACAGATGATTCATGCCCGCACCGAGGGCGACGGACAGCGCGCCACCGGGGAGCTGCGCCAGCTCCCGCGTGCCGTGCAGGTCAGCCACCTGCATAGTGTTCGTGTCCTTGACGTTATCCTTGGGTGCGAAGGTCTGCGCCATCTGGGCGCCGCCGGTCACGAAGTTGAAGTTGTTGGCTGCGGCCGTCGACAGCGCGATACGATCGACGTAGCCCGTGAACGTCTGCTGCAGAGACGCGTACATCCAGCCCAAAGTGCCGTCAATGTCCCAGCCGGCCGCACTGCCGCGGATTTCGGCAAAGAGTCGATAGGTGTTGCTGACAAGCTCGTTCTGCGGAGTACCGAGCGGCGTCATGAAGCTTGGAACGAGCCTTGCGCCCCCGATCGTATTGGGGAAGATACCCACGTTTGGATTGGGCGGCTGGCCGGGGCCGCCACAGGTGCCAGGGGCGCAAGTGTAGAGGGGGAACGGATTGTTCGGCGCGCCCGCGGGCAACACGGTTCGCGGGACTTGTACGGCGAAGGGATTGACACCCGGGCCGTACCCGAACAGCGTACGAGGTGACCCACTTATGCCAGAAGCGCCGCCGCCCGAGTTCTGCTCCGCTTCGCTGCGGAACAATGATCCGGTCGCCACCGCCTGCCAGTTGCCGCCCAGGTTCTTTGTAACGCGTCCCAAGGCGTTGAGGTTGCCGGTCTGCGGCTGGATCTGATCGTTGGCCTGCCAAATGCACTGGTTTGCAACAAACGCCGCGTAATTCGCGCAAGCTTTTGTATTGAGGAAGACCGTGTTCGCGTCGAGCGCGTTGGTCCTGGGATCAAGTACGTAACCGCCCGGGATTATCGGACGCTGATTGCCCCCGGCCAGATTGTTCGCCCCGAGACGTGTGTCGAAACCGCCGTAGGGGGTCCAGTCGAGGTTGGTCCAGAATCCGTGGCGATTTTTCACCAGGATGTTGTCCTGGTGGCGGAATTCGAGTGCGAGGTACGCATTGTATCCGTCAGAGGCCAGGTCACCGGTGCCCCAGATCCCGGCCAGATGCTCGGTCGTGCCGTCTGACTTGCTGGTAGTGCCAGCTTCGGCGGTTATGCTCGCGCCGGTAAAGGTCCTCTTCAGCACGACGTTGACCACGCCCGCAACCGCATCCGAGCCGTATTCCGCCGACGCACCGTCCTTCAACACGTCGATGCGCTCGATAACATTGAAAGGGATCGAGCTGACGTCGACGAAGTTTCGCTGACTGTCATCGGACAGCGGGTAGGGGATCATGCGCTGGCTGTCCATCAGCGTCAGCGTGCCACCGACCGTGAGGCCGCGAAGCGCAACGCCCGAGCCGCCGCTGGCGAAGGCAAAGTTGAACGATTGGCTGAGCGTGCCCGATCCGTTGGCAGACAGGTTGCGCAGCACTTCGGAAACGCTGGTGTAGCCTGACTGCTGCAGATCCTCTGCGGTCATGACCTGCACGGGGCTCGGCGTCTCGAAGTCGGTACGTTTGATGATGGAGCCGGTGACGACCACGGTCTGCAGAGTCTGCTCGGCTGCAGTTGTTTGATCTTGTGCATGCACGGCAACAACGCCACTGACGCCGTACGCCCCCAGCACCGTCGCTAGCAGGACTCTGGTGAACGATCGGAATCGAATCATGAGTCATCTCCCCAATGATTGTTTTGCTCCGCAAGCGCGGTGTCGGTGTTCTCAATCGCAAAAACACCTGAGACCGCGACCGCGTTGCTATCTTCCCACGGCGGGATCGTGTTGTTGTTTCACCGATTGCGCAGTTAAGGCTAAGGAGGTGCGGAAGAAGTGGTTGTTCTCCAACAAGGCGTGTAATTCCTTCGTTCTCCCCATCCGTCAGATCGTTCCGATCGTCAGACGGACGCAATCGTTGCGCTGCCGCTGTTTCGTAGGCGGAATCTTGGGACCCAGGACTGGACGACGTGGGGACGGCAGCAGACGACTCTAGGTGCAGTCGTCTAAAGCCCGCTCGCGGGCGTCCGCTATCGTCGGACCGAGGCTCTTCCGCGTGGACCGTCCGGCTGGATGGCTGCAGCCTCGCCGACGTCCAGGGGCTGCGCGTGTCGAGCCAGGACGTGGTGTTTCCAGAACCCGGTCGACTTACCCACGGTTGCGGCAGACCTGTGATTTTAGAAATGCAGTTGCAAACGCCACGAATAGCGTCTTGCGCGCCGCTACAAGGAAAGCTCTACGGATGAACGAGCCCGTTTGTTGCGGGTACTGGGAGGACATACGCCCTCAGCGTAGTGTTCTGGCTCCCAACACAAGATAGCGGCGCCCAAGACTGACGTAGGGCGTCGACGTCTGAGAGCCCCCGAAATGCAATATTCACCGATGGCGCCGCGAGCGACGACCACTATTTGTTTCATCTTATCGGGCCTTCGGAATCCGTGCCGACTCCGATGCTTTGGACAACCTTCGTCCAAGCTCCGCTCATGGTCTTGAAAGCAGAATTGTTTGCCCAGGCTTTGTAGTGGATCAATGTCATGAGCAGGGGTGATGCGTTCACGCCAAGTGTCCTCGATACCAGTAACTATGGCACCCCGTTCTTTACCGCAAGCGCCGGGATGGCTTGCAGGGTTTCCCTCCGCGGCGCATCAGCCCATTCGACCCAGAGGGAGTGAGTCGGTACATGGATCAGGTCCAGGCAAGCACTGAGTCGATCCCTTCCGCGTAAGCTAGCTGTGTCGCGCAGCGCGCCAATTCATCCGAGAGAACATAGCGCGACGGGCAATCACGGATGGCTTCGCTGAACCGGCTAGAGCCTGGCAGCTCCCGGCCGTCATCGACGTGCACGCGTGCGTTTCTACCCTGGGCGATAAGATCGAGAAGTCGCATCACGGAGCCCTTGGCTGCGCCTCATCGGCTGACCCCTTGCCTGAGGTCGCCCGTTATCCATTCAGAGCGTGTAGGTTCCGCCGACCATGAATAACCGGCCAACAGCGCCCGCCTGCTCCTTGGCTTGTACGGGATGCCACCGTAGGTCGTCATGTCGACGGGGGGGCTCAGCGCCGAGCAGATTCAGGACCGAACCGTGCACGCTAAAGTTTCTTCGTGAACGCGTACTGCGCGTACAGGTCGGCGTCCGTGAAGGACTTCACTTCGCAGTACTTGTCTAGGAGATTCAGCCGTTACAGTCCACGTAACGCTGCCATTGTTACCTAGACTCCAGATCCACCCTCAGCGCTTAGTTGTAAAATGATCCCACGGCTGACTTGTGCTGTTGTTTCACCGATTGCGCAGTTGAAGAAGCGGCTGTTCCCCAAAACGGGCCATTGACCCTACGCCGTCGGGGGAGGCGCAAAGGGCTTTTGCGCGCTCAGCGCGCCCGCGCTGCCGGGCGCACAAAAAAAGCCCCGCACGAGGCGGGGCTTCAAATCAAGCCTTCTCCGAGGAATTTAGTAGAACGTATATTTCAGGTTGACATAGAAGTTGCGCAACAGGGGGTCCGTATTGAGCGAGTTGTACCCCGCCGCAAAGTTGCCTTGCGATGCGTTGGTGAACGGCGGATTCTTGTCGAGCACATTTTTAATTCCAAACAACACGGTCAGCTTGTCGATCGGCTTGACGCTTACGTAAGCATCTACGAGCGAATAGCTGCCCACTATCCGCTGATTGCCCTTGCCATCGCGGAATTGGTCGATGTACGTCGACCAGAAGCGGTTGCTCAGCCCGGCACCCCACATGCTCTCCGGGCTCGTCCAGTCGACCCTCAGGTTGTGCTGCCACCGGTACGCCGGCGGAAGGTGATTGAACCAGCCCACCAGGTTGCGCTGCGGGCCGCCGTTATACTGCTGCTCCAGAAACTGCGTGACCGCGGTTCCTTCCAGGTCCTCAACGAACTTTCCGATTGCAGTGTGCTGCGTGTATATGATGCTGAGGTCAACACCACTCGTGGAGATCCTGCCCGTATTCTGATTGGTCAGCAGGATGTACCCACAGGTCGGTTGCGTGTAAGGGTTGCAGGACGTGGCCTCTTGTATCGACGGAGTGAGTCCCCCGAGGTTGTTCAATACGTAAGAGCTCGCGAATCCGGCAGGGTCACCGTAAATCGCCGTGGGCGGAATTGCTCCGATGGTGTTCTTGAGAAGGATTCGGTAGTAGTCCAGCGTAATGCCCATATCGGCGATCGGCGAGATGATCACACCGAGATCAAAGTTCTGCGATGTTTCAGGCGTCAGGTGGCTGTTTCCGCCGGTCAAGCCCAGTCCCTGCGTAATGCAGGTTGCCGCAGTAAACGGCGCAAGAGGCGGGTTGACCGCGCAGTTCGGGTTCCCTTGTCCCATGGCGCCACTGGTCGAAGCTGTCAGGACATTCGGCCCATACAGGTCGTTGAGCGTGGGCGCCCGGAAGCCGGTGGAGGCGGTTCCCCTCACGGTCAGGAAACTGGCCGGCTGATACCGCAGTGAGAGCTTCGCGTTGTTGGTCCTGCCGAAATCGCTGTATCGGTCCTCACGATCCGAGACATCGAGATCGAAGTTACTGGCGATCGGTACGTCCACCTCGAGGAAGAGCGCCTGTAACTGGCGGCTTTGTGCGATGGCGCTGTCCGTAAGTCCGGTTGCCGCTTTGGTGAGGTCGTTGTAGGGAGTTGTGGCGGCCTCGAAGCGCTCGCCTGCCACGCTGGCGCCGAGCGCCACGGTCGCCGGAGTGCCCGCGCCGAAAGCATCGCCCAGCGGGTGGCTGGCATGGCCGTCGACGCTCCAGCGTTTGTCCTCGCCAAGCAGGTAGGTGCCGTTGATATACGACTGGTTGATCAAAGCCTGCCCAGCCGCGCTCTGGGGACCGAAAGGGTTGATCAGATTGCTCAGGATGCCCGGGGCGCCCGGGCCGGGGCTGCCGCTGGGCGCGAGTACCGCTTCATTGGGAAACCCTGAGACATTGCGATTGTCGTTCTTGTTCTTGCTGTAATTGAGTACCCCGGCGTAGTCCCAACCGGCGTTGGTACCGGAGAACGTCACGAGAGCCCGCTGCTCGGTATTGACGTTGCCGGTGTAGCGGTTGTTGTTGGGGTCGGACCAAATCGCAAAGTTCGTGCCGCCGGTCAGAGTCAGCGGGCCACAAGCTCCGGCTCCTCCCTCGCAGGTCAGGCGGGACGCGCTCGGGATGAAGGGGTTCGTCGGGTCGATCGGAAAGAAGTAGAACACGGGACCGGACCAGGCGACCACTTCGGAGCGGGCATAGAAGTACTGCAGCTGGATAGTGTTGTTGGCCGGCAGCGTCTTGGTGAAGGACACCATCCCGGACGTCTCCTTCGACGTCGGGATCAGATCCGTGGCGGTGGAATACCGGTAGGCGCAGGTGTTGCCCTGATTGGCCGGATCCACGACCAGGTACGGATTGCCCGGACAGGCCGGAAAGTCCGGCTGCCAAAGGTTACCGGCTGCATCTAGCAAGGTCCCGGGCCACGTTCCCGGATTGTTTGTATTAAAGACGCCTCGCGCGGGGTCATAGCCCGCTGCGGAAAATCCCCGCGCAGGCGCCTGGAGCTCGTCTTGCTTGTTGTAGCTTCCCGTGATCAGGAAGTTATAGCCGTCGCTCGCCAGGTCCCCGTGTCCGAAGGTCAAATTCACCGCGCCCGAGCTGCCGCCCTGTTTCTGCGGGTGATCGAAATTGGCCTGGATTTCGGCCCCCTGGTAATTCCTCTTGGTCTTGAAGTTGATCACGCCCGCGATCGCGTCCGAGCCGTACAGCGCCGAGGCGCCTTCCCGAAGCACCTCGACGTCGTCGATAGCCGAGAACGGAATACCACTCAGGTCGACCGCACTGCCGACAGCGGGAACGCTGGGGAAGGCGCTGGGGGCCAGCCGCTGGCCGTCGAGGAGCACCAGGGTGCGGCTACTGCCCAGGCCGCGCAGGTTGGCGTAAGTACCGCCTCCGGAAAACGTCCCGATGGATTGGGCGATGTTTACCGTCGGCGTGTTGGAGGTAAGCGTGTTCAGCACCTGCTCTACACTCGTGATGCCCAGGTCCTTGAGGGCGTCCGCCTTGAGGACCGTGACGGCCTCCGCGGTCTCGGCGTTGGGCCGTTTGATCATGGAGCCGGTGACGACCACCGTCTGTAGGATTTGCTCCTGCTCGGCCGGCGCCTGCTCCTGTGCGTGCACGGCAACGAGGCCACTGAAACCGTACACCGCCAGCACCGTCGCTAGCAGTACTCTGACGGACGATCGGAATCGAATCATGACCATCTCCCCAATGATTGTTTTGCTCCGCAAGCGCGGTGTCGGTGGTCTCAACCGAAAAAACGCGGGCTGAGAAGACCGCGTTGCTATCTTCCCACGGGGGGATCGTGTTGTTGTTTCATCGATTGCGCAGTTAAGACTAAGGCGGTGCGAAAGAAGTGGCTGTTTGCCAACAAGGCTTCAGTAGTTCCTTCTCCCCACCCGTCAGATCGTGCCGATCGTCAATGCGGACGGAATCGTTCCGCTACCGATGTTTCCTACGCGGAATCTTGGCGGGCTCAGGATTTGACGGCGTGGGGACTGCAGTGGACGCTGCCTTTGTCGTACCCGAAGTGTTTTTTATTTGGGAAACTACGACTCGAGTCGAGACGAGAAGTAGCAACGCGTTGGACGTCGGTGTTCCAACTTGCTTTCCCTTGGATATGAGAAAACTGCACGAATGGCGCAGAGACTACTCATGTTGCGGCCCTTGGTATCAGCGCGCCTCTTGCCGTTAGTCCGCCGAGAATCTCGGCACGGTACGTCGGGGTCGACTCAAAACACGTCCCATTGGTCAGCGTAAACGAATACATCCCGTGGCCCAGTCTTTCTATATAGGCGATGGCGCGAACGTTGACGAGTCTGGAACGCTCAATTCGAAGGAATCCTGCGGGCGCGAGGCGAACCGCAAGCTCCTTGATGCGGTCGCGACTGATGTACGATTCCGGTCCGGCCCAAATTCGCACGTTTTTTTTGTAGGCCTCAATGTAGTCGACCTTATTTGGGTCGAGCAGGTACAGCCGTCGTTCGCGTTCTCCTACCAATAGCTGCCGCCTGCCCGCGAGCTCTGCGCGCGCACTTGCTCGCCACGCCGTTTGCAAGGACGACTGTGCAAAGCCTGCGGTCATTGGTTCACAGCGATCGCGGGCGCGCCTTATCGCTTCCTGGAAACGATCGGCGCTTACGGGCTTGGTGAGATAGTCGAGCACTCCGGCATCGAAGGCCCTGAGGGCATGTTCCCACTGCGCAGTGACCACGATTGCCAGCGGCGCACCGTCGCCTCGCAAGGAGCGCAGAAGATCGAATCCGGTCATATCCGGCAACTGGAAGTCAAGCAGAACGACATCCGGGTGGTGACTGCGAATTTCATGAATTGCCCCAGCACCTGAATCCGCCTCCGCTACAACGTCAACGCCATCGGTGGTTCGACACAGTCGGACTAAGATCGATCGCGCCAGTGGTTCACGATCCACTATCACGACTCGCATGCTGATTCCCCGGTATCAGAACCTGTCATGCCGCGCGGATGTCTACTCGCACCGCCGGCCGCACGAGGAATTGACTCGGGGGCGGATGGATTAATGACGACTTGCGCAACAATCACTCCCGCCTTGATCAGCCTGCGGGATGGTGTGACGGCGGACCGGCGATACCGCTGGAAATCACGAACACCCGGCCGGAGTGGTAGCCGTGCACACCGCTCCAGGCGGAGGTGATCAGCAGGTCCACTGTGCCATCCCCATCCACGTCGCCCATGCCGACGGCGTCGAAGCCAAACGTGTCCCCGGGGATGC
>Ga0210384_10002534_pt1 | contig 22195 bp, 19 predicted proteins | sample IncBWH2MmetaG_FD_160574 | JGI IMG/M metagenome (GOLD analysis project Ga0210384, IMG submission 160574) | Forest soil microbial communities from Barre Woods Harvard Forest LTER site, Petersham, Massachusetts, United States - Inc-BW-H-2-M | ecosystem: Environmental > Terrestrial > Soil >...
CAAAGCGAATTTGGGTCAAGTAATTATTTGTAAGCCAGCGGGAGCGATTTCCGAAAAGGGATTACAGGGGAAGTACCCCCTCTGCCCTGATCTATTCAAATCAGCGATTTAGCGGGAAAAGCTCGAAAAATCTTAGAGCTGCAACGAGTTGCCGGTAAAACATTAGGAACAAAGCACTTAGCACCCTCGTGTATATCCGACATCGCCTCTTCAGACGTTCTCAAGAATTGTGGTGCCAAGTCAAGGCCAAGATTGGATTTCCTGTCGTAGTGGTTCCGAATTGGGAATGCTTTTCTTCGTCGGAGTGATTCCAAGGCATGAGTGCTTTGGAGGGTTCAGGCGTCCCTTGCGCGACGCGATGTCCTGTTCTCTCCCGTACCCGCCAGTGGAACTGGCGGGCTATTTTCGGGAGCCCTACGGGGCATCGCGTTCAAGTTAGGGAGCTTTGTTGTTGTTCGAAGCGTTGTTGTTCGTGGACGGTTATGACAGGTCTAGTTGCGCCGCCGTCGGCAGACGGTTATGACTGCTCTGTTCTTGGTGGATGCTCGTCCGAGATAGGATGGACTCATGACGGGGATTCGGATGGATGCCTGGCTCTGGGCGGCGCGGTTTTTTAAGACGCGGACGCTGGCGAAGAAAGGCTGCGATTTAGGGAGAATCTTGTCGAACGGACAGGTGGCGAAGGCGGCTCGGGAGGTGCGCGTCAGTGACATGCTGCGTATTTCGAATGACGGGGGCGAATTTGAGGTCGAAGTACTAGGGCTAAGTGATGTCCGTGGGCCGGCATCGGAGGCGCAGAAGCTGTATCGGGAGACGGACGCGAGTAAGGAGTTGAGAGCCAAAGTTGCGGCGGAGCGACGGGCTGCGAGGGAGTTTGAAGTCTTGCCGCAGGGCCGGCCATCGAAGCGCGATCGGCGGAGAATTATTCAGTTTCGAGGGCGAGCGTAAGGGCGTCAACCACAAAGGGCACGAAGGATCACGAAGGGAAAAAACAACGTTGCCCAACATGCCAGTCTTCGCGCAGTCTACTGAGTTGGCGCGATCAGGGATTACATGAGTCCTTCGGCGCCTAGAACGTGCCTAAGATTTCACGCCGAAACTAATTCTCGCGCAGGGTCTGAAGGGGGTTCACGTAGGCGGCTCGGAGGGCTGGTGCCAACGCCGCCACCACTGAAACGATCGACAGCACTAACGCGACCACCGTGTAAGTCCAAGGATCCAGTGGATGGACATGGAACAGGAGATCGCTGACTAGTTTGCTGGCCAAAAGGGAGGCTGTCGCTCCCGCGGCAATTCCGGTGACACCGAGTATGAGCGCGCGCTGAACAACCATTCCCAGGATGTTGGAGCGCGAAGCGCCGAAGGCCATTCGCAGGGCGAGTTCACGCATCCGCTCGGCGACTACATAAGAAAGAATGGCGTAGAGGCCGAGGGCGGAAAGCAGCAAGGCGATTGCGGCAAAACTCGAGACTAAAGCTGCTTCGAATCTGGGCTGTTCCGACATCTCCCGGAGAGTTTCTCCGAAGGTTTCATAGTCGAAGACTGGCGCCTCTGTGTCGAAACGCTTCACCACCGCACGCACGGCGCTCTCGTAGCTCAACGGATCTCCGGAGACTTTCATCACTATCCTCGGACGCTGGTGCGTGGGGTTCTGGGCGTACGGCAGGTAGAAGCGAGGCAGATAAGGATTGTCCCACGGATCGCCGTTCAGAGTGTCGCCGACGACTCCGATGATCTGGCGGGCGAGGATGGGCTCGGTGGAGTACTGAAAATTGGGAACCAGATAGCGGCCGACCGGGTCCTCGCTGGGAAAGTATTTTCGCGCGAACGCGCGACTCACGATTGCAACCGGTGGCGAGTTGGGGAGGTTGTCGTGGTCGGTGAAGGTGCGTCCGTGCAGCAGAGGGATGGAGAGGGTCTCGAAAAATCCCGGCAGGACCGCGCTCATGTTGCAGGTGGGAAGATTGTCGGGTGGGTCGAGGTGGCCAGGGATCGTGAAATCAATCCAGGTGCCGCCTCTTCCTGGCAGCTGATGGCCAGCCGAAACGCGAATCGCTCCGGGCACGGCAGCGAGTTCTGGGAGGAGTTTCTGGAAAAATGGAACTTTGCTCGGGTCCGGATAACGCGTTTGGCTCAAGGCAATGTCGAAGTGCACGGTTTGTTCGAAGTCAAAGCCGGGATCGAGGTGAAGGAGGTTCAGCATGCTCCTGATGAGCAGGCCGGAGCCGATCAGCAGAGTAAAACCGAGAGCGGTTTCAGCAACTACGAGTATGTTTTGCAGCCGGTTCCTGCGGCGGCCCGGGGTCGTCGTTGTACCGCCATCGCGGAGGGCATTGGCTGGATCAGAGCGTGATATGCGCCACGCCGGGAGTAATCCGAAGATCAGCGCTGTGGCTCCAGAGAGCAGGACGGAAAAGAGGAGCACCCGCCAATCTATCGAGACGTTGAAGAGGCGGGGAATATCTTTCGGGACCAGGCGGATTCCTACACGTACGAAGAGGATTGAGGCCAGGATGCCGATGACGCCGCCGCAGACTGCCAGGACCAGAGACTCGATCAGAAGTTGCCGCAGAACCCGGATCCGGCTGGCACCCAGGGCGGTGCGAACCGAGATTTCAGTCTTTCGCGAAGTGGCGCGGGCCAGTAGTAATCCAGCAACGTTGGCGCAACCGATCAGAAGAACTATCCCGACAGATCCGAGCAGAAGCAAGAGAACAGAGCGACTATCCCCGACTTGCTGCTGCAGCAGGGGTTGAATCAAGAGAGCAGGGCGGTTGCGGTTTTCGGGATACTGCTGCGCGAGCTGGCGCTGGATGGTATTGAGGTCGGCACGTGCCTGCTCGATGCTGACGTCGGGTCTGAGACGTCCGACGATTTGCAGATCGTCGGACTCTCGCCTGGAAGTCAGCGGAAAGTGGCCCTCGGTGTTGGCGGCGTAGGTCGCCCAAAAAGAGGCCGGCTGGTTTACGGGGTAGTGAAAGCCTGCAGGCATGACTCCGACAACAATAGAGGGCTCGTCGCTGACTCTCACCATTTGACCGATGACGTCGGGCGACGCAGCGAACAGGGATACCCACAATTCGTGGCTCAAGATCAAGACACGATGGCCGGGCTGTTCTTCCTCCGGGGTGAACGTGCGTCCCAGTTCAGGGGCGACACCAAGCGTCGAAAAGAGGTTCGCAGAGACGCGTCCACAGCCGATGACTTGTGCCCCGTCGCCATTCGACTTGGCGAAGAGCCGCGCCGTTTCCTGGTAGGAGGCGATGGACTCGAAGGTATGGTTCTGGCGTTGCCAGTCGAAGAAGTTGGGATAGGAAGTCTCGAGGGCCCAGCCAGCGTCGGGTTTGTCAGTGGGGCTGCCGGGGGAAAACTCCATGGTGTTGATCGCGACCAGGCGTTCGCGATTGGGAAACGGCAGCGGGCGCAGGAGAATTCCATCGACTAGCGTGAAGATGGCTGTGGTAGCTCCTATTCCGAAAGCAAGGGTTACGATCGTCGACGCGGCGAATCCGGGGCTGCGGCGGAGCTGGCGGATAGCGAACTTCGCGTCGGCCACGAACGTGGAGAGCATGGCGGGATTATGGCAGGACAAACTCCTTGGGGATAGGACTCTTTGGTGACTTCTGCGGAAAAGGCTTCAACCAGGAAGGACACCCTTCGACTTGGCTCGGTCGAAGTTCCATTCTCACAAAGGCAGCGAGCGGTGGGACAATCCGCGGGCACACGCGCCCTTTCGCTTTGCTCAGGGCGCGGGGCGGACGAAGGCGTCCGCCCCCACGCTACCGCATTGTTGAGAAGTGGGAGGCGGCGGCCGCCCATCCTGCTCGTCGATCCCGTGTACCGTGGGCCGGCTTTCGGCTAACTCGTGTCAGTGCAAGTGCCACACCTCACTGTGCTTGAAATCACAGCTTAATCGGAGCCCCGCAAATACCGTGGAAGAGAATCCTTTTTATATTTGTGAGGGCTTTCTATGTCTATTACTTCGCCTGCAACACGCGTTTTAACCTCGAGGCTGGAGCGGAAGATCATGAGCGCCGAGACTGCGGCGGGGCTGATTCAATCCGGCGATCAGATTGGGATGAGCGGGTTTACCGGCTCGGGATATCCCAAGGCCGTGCCGATTGAACTGGCGCACCGCATTGCCGATGCACATTTTCGGGGAGAGAAGTTTCAGGTGAGCGTGTTTACCGGGGCCTCAACCGGACCGGAGTTGGATGGAGCGTTGGCGAGGGCTGGAGGCATTCATCTGCGGCTGCCTTACCAGTCGGATCCAGAGACTCGCAAGCGGATCAATGCGGGCGAAATGGACTACATGGATATTCATCTGAGCCACGTGGCCCAATTTGTTGAATACGGATTTCTAGGAAAGCTGGATGTCGCGCTCATTGAGGTGACGGCGATCCTGGAGGACGGGCGGGTCGTTCCCAGTTCGTCGCTCGGGAATAACAAGACGTGGATCGATTGTGCCGAGCGCGTAATCCTCGAGGTGAACTCGTGGCAGCCGGCGGCGCTGGAAGGCATGCACGATATTTACTACGGGCTGGAACCACCACCAAATCGTAAGCCGATTCCGCTGGTGAAACCTGGACAGAGAATTGGCTCACCTTATCTGAACATTCCGGCCGAAAAGATTGTTGGTATCGTGCTCAGGACTCCCCGGATCGGAACAGCGCGTTCAAGGCTCCAGATGAGGCTTCGAAGCGGATTGCGGGACACATCCTGGAATTTCTGAGCTGGGAAGTGAAGAAGGGACGCATGCAGGGGAATCTGCTGCCACTGCAGTCGGGCGTGGGGAACATCGCGAACGCCGTGTTGTTTGGGCTGGAGGAAGGTCCGTTTGAGGGGCTCACTTCTTATACCGAAGTAATTCAGGACGGGATGATCCGGCTGCTGAAGTCCGGCAAGCTCACGTCTGCGTCGGCGACGGCGTTCTCGCTGAGCCCGGAGATGCTGAACGAAATGAATGCGGGCGGATATGGCGTCGTATCGCGAGCGCATCGTGCTGCGGCCGCAGGATATATCGAATAATCCGGGGATCATCCGACGGCTGGGCGCGATTGCGATGAATGGAATGATCGAGGCTGACATCTATGGGAACGTCAACTCGACGCATGTGATGGGATCGAGAATTCAGAACGGCATTGGCGGGTCGGGCGACTTTGCGCGCAACGGGTATTTGTCGATCTTCATGGCGCCTTCGTCGGCGAAGAAGGGGACGATTTCGACCATCGTGCCGATGGTCTCGCACGTCGATCATACGGAGCATGACACGCAGGTACTGGTCACGGAACAGGGCCTCGCGGATCTGCGCGGGCTTTCTCCGAAAGAGCGCGCGAAATTGGTCATCGAGAAGTGCGCGGCGCCGGAGTACAAGGAACTGTTGAAGGATTATCTGGCGCGGTCGGAGCAGCTTTCGTGTGGGAAGCATACGCCGCATCTGCTGACCGAGTCGCTGGGGTGGCATAACCGGTATCTGCGGACGGGGAATATGCGTCCGCGGGAAGAGAGTTAAGAAGTCGCTGGGGCTAAAGCCCGTCTTCTAGTTGGCTCTGGACGCGGCCTTGAAAGGGCCGCTCTTCCACGGTAGTTCCCTCCGCTCGCTTTCCCCTCTCGTTGCTGTCTGCTTTCCGCGGACCAGACGATGTGCTACGCGTGTACGTTAAGATTCTCACGGCCTTCATTACGTCCGAGAATGGTCCTTAGCTACATTCATCCCTCGTCAACGCATTCAGGAATCCTCCCTATTGACAGGCAAACAGACTTGGAGGACTATTCACGCGTTTTATTAAAACGGTTCAATGGAGGCGCTATGGGGACCCTGAAGAGAAGTCAATCCTTGCGTGTCCTGTCTCGCATTTTGCGTGTGGCTGTAACCGTTCTGGTCGGAGTAGGCGTGGGGCATGCTGCCAGCGCGTACATCCGCGTCAATCAAGTTGGATATGCAACCGGCGCCACCAAGCGCGCATATCTGATGGCGACCGCGGCTGAGACAGGTGCGACCTTCGCTGTGAAAAATTCCGGCGGGAGCACCGTTTACTCTGCGGCGATCGGCGCGAATCTGGGAAAGTGGGGAACGTTCAGCTTCGTTTACGCGCTGGACTTCGACTCGGTCTCAACCGCAGGCGCCTACACACTCTCCGTCGCATCGCCAGTGGCCGCCGCATCTCCGTCGTTCCAGATCGACAGCGCGACCAACCTCTACTCGACAACATTGGCGAATTCCCTTTTCTACTACGAGACTTCGCGGGACGGGCCGAACTACATTGCGAACTCTCTCCGCACCGCACCTGGGCATTTGAACGATGAGAGCGCTAAAGCCTACTTCACTCCCACATTCAACAAGAAGGACAACGCAGGCGCTCTGACTCCGACCGGGGCGGTGCTCGATGCATCGGGTGGATGGTGGGATGCGGGCGACTACATGAAGTTTGTGGAGACTCACAGTTACACCGTGGGCATGATGCTAGTTGGAGTGCGGGACTTTCCGGGACAAATGGGGTCGGGTTCGGCATCGTCGAACTTCACCGCAGAAGCCCAGTTTGGACTCGACTGGCTGCAGAAGATGTGGGTGGACAGCTCGCGGACGCTTTACTACCAGGTGGCGGTAGCTTCAGGCGGAACGAAATACACCGGCGACCACGACATCTGGCGGCTGCCGCAGGCGGATGACAACTGGCAAGGATGCGTCGCGCCTTATCAGTTTATCTGCCATCGGCCAGTGTTTCAAAATCCGGCGGGAGGATCCGGAGCATCGATCAGCCCGAATATCGCGGGGCGTCTGGCGGCAGACTTTGCACTCTGCTACAAGGTCTTTGCTGCCAGCAATGCTGCTTATGCGAATCAGTGCCTGCTATCGGCGGAGCACATCTTTGATCTGGCAAATACTGCGCCGTCGGGAAATTTGTTGACGGCGGGACCGTTTGACTTTTATCCGGAAACGGAGTGGCGGGACGACCTGGAGTGGGGCGCGACCGAGTTGTATTTTGCGCTGCAGGGGGCGACTGGGTTGCCGTCCGGGTTGCCGCACAGCGATCCCACGTACTACCTGCAGAAGGCGGCGACGTGGGCGAACGCGTACATTACCGGGCCGAACGATGCCGCGGATACGCTCAATCTTTACGACGTGAGCGGGTTGGCGCATTACGAGCTGTATCGTGCGATTGTGCTGGCGGGAAATCCGAGCGGGCTGGCAACTTCGGAGGCGGCACTGCTGGCCGATCTGAAGAAACAACTCGACAAGGCGGTCACCCAGGCGGGCACCGATCCATTTGGGTTTGGCTTCCCATGGAACACTTACGATACGACTTCGCACGGCGGCGGACTCGTGATTATGGCGAACGAGTATGACAACCTCACGAGTTCAACAGCTTATGCGACCTATGGAAATCGCTGGCAGGCGAATGTGTTGGGCGCGAATGCATGGGGCACATCGTTGATCGTGGGCGATGGCGGCACATTCCCGCTATGCATGCAGCATCAGGTGACGAATCTTGTGGCGGTGCCGCCGAATGGGCCACCATTCCTTTATGGAGCTGCGGTGGAAGGACCCAATTCGTCAGCCGCCAAGGGAACGTTGACCAATATGGTGGCGTGTCCTCCGAACGGAGTGGATCAATTCGCTGCGTTCAACGGGAATGGCGCTGTGTTTCAGGACAATGTGCAATCGTACTCAACTGTCGAACCGGCAATCGACTTGACCGCGTCGTCGTTTCTGGGATTCGCGTGGGAGATTGCTGGGGCACCTTCGGGGACGCCTTAGTTACTAGTTCATAGCGAGGGAAGCGACGCGGGAGTTGCTCGCTTCCTCTTCCTTCAGCACTCGTATCGGCCTCAAAGTCAAAAACTTCTCCCAAATCAGGGAGAAGTGGGGTACCCGCTTTGAATCAAGGAGACGCGTATGACTCGAAGAATCACCACGGTGATTTGTACCGGCTCGGCTGCTTTGCTGTTGTTGGTATTGCCGGGCGCAACTGCGAACGCGCAAACTCAGATGCAGATTTACGGGGCGTGGCACTGCTACAGCGACGCCTGCAGCTGGGCTTCGGTTCCGAATATGACCACGTTTGATACTGACAATCGCTGGATGATTGATCGGAACATGAACGGCACGTATCAGCCCTCTGTGAATTTAGTTGTGCTGAGCTTTGTGGATCCCGTCAAGTTGATGAACCTTACGACTGATGCAGGCGACAGCAATGGGATTCCCATTGGCATGAATACTGCGGTCATCAACTACTTCCAGAGCCGCGGGGTTCGGGTGATGATGTCCATCGGCGGGGCCAGCTTCCGGAAGAACTGGGATAAAGCGCTGTCGTCGAATCCGACGCAACTGGGCATCAACGCGGCCAATGCCGCCAAGCAATTCAATGTCGGCATGGAGATCGACTATGAAAACAGCAGTAGTCCAAACCTCACGGGGCTGCAGCAGTTCGTGAGCGCCTATCGCTCACAGATCGCGTACGATGCCACCGGTTCCAACTACGCGGCGCGACTCACGATTGATCTGGGTGATGGCGACACCTACCTTACCAAGCTGGCAAATTATGCGGTGACCAACTGGCTCAAGACCAACGCACCGGTGCTCGATTACGCCAATGCTATGGTGGCTGGACAGAAGACTGGCGTTGCCACGCTGGAGACGGGTTGGGACCAGCATGTGACGGGGATCTCGGGATCAGTGCCGCCAATGGCACCGGCGAAATTGACCGGGAGTCTGTGGCTGGTCGGTGGGCAACCGAACTGCAACAACTTCAGCAACTCCGATCAGAACACAGCTGCCAGCTTTGTGGAGCATCTCGCGCCCGCGGGTGCGGGGAGTACCACGGGCATGCTTGGCTATATGTTCTGGGCCGCGGGGTGCCAGGGCAACGGGACGGGTTGCACTTTTCCGCCTGATACTTGTGAGAACGGAATGGGTGGGGCGGCCACGGCGTTCAGCATTCCCATTCCGATGCCGGCGCTGCGGCAGAACTGAGTTTCGCAAATCTGAAGTCAAAAACCGCACGCTCCCCTTCGCTTCGCTCAGGGTCGCGGGGCGGACGAAGGCGTTCGCCCCTACACAAACTTATCTTGGCCAGAGCCAGCCGAAGGTGCCGGCTGTCAGCAAGGCGTAGACCAGGCCGTCTAGGACTTCTTTTATCGTGAAGCTCCAGGTTTGTCCTTTCCAGATGGCGTTGCTGATTGTGCCGAGACCATAGGCAAGAAATGCTGCGGTGCCGACTATGCGGAAGACTGCCCGATAGTGCGTGTGCGGCGGAATGGTATGCGCCGCTAGGTAGGCGACGAAGAATCCGATCAGAAGGCAGTAGGCGAACCATAAGCCGAGGAATTTTGGCATGACTGGCGGGCCGCTGGGGAAAACAGTCATCATACCGACCGGGCCCTGATTGTACTTCTCGGTCATGGCGGGCGAGTTCAAGTCTTTGTGGGTGCCGTAGGGGAAGACGTAGAGTCCGCGCTTCAGGCCTGCGGCTCGGAGGGCGGAGAGAGTTTTCCCTTCATCCGGCAGTTGACTGTAGTCGCCGCGATGGTAGGGCAGCAGCATGTGCATCACGGAACTGGCAACGAAGACGATGACTGCGGAGAGTACGATTGGCAGCCAGAGAGCGGAGAGTGGCGTCATAAGGTGCCTCCGGGACGAAGGTGATTGACCGTCACGGAGGCTACGCGTTGGGTGAGGCTTCGGTCAAGGGGGATTCACGAAGCTGGAAGAAGGACGGCATCGCGAAGAACTTCGGCTGTGGCACGCTCCCCTTCGCTTCGCTCAGGGTCGCGGGGCGGACGAAGGCGTCCGCCCCTACACATTCTTTCAGTCTTCTTCTACGCGGGGGTGATGGCTTGTGTGACCGTCGGCTTGTTCTCCTGGTTCCTTCAGCCATTTCTCGATGGCGTGTTCGCTGAGCTCCATCCTTAACACGACGGCCTCCGAGGGTTCGAGGTTCACGATCATCATGCGCAACTTATTTCCGCAGGGATAGGTGTAGATGAGAGTGGTCTCGCCGTCATGCTTGCCTTTGGACTGGACGCGGACGAACGGATACCAGCCGGGCCCGAGAGAATTTTCGACTACTCGGCGGATGTCACTGGAGTCCGTGGGCGGCTGGAATCCTTCGAAGACGGCGAGTTGGAATCCGTGGACTCCGGCGGGGCGAGCGAAGAAGGCGGCTAGACCGAGGAAGGGGATGTGCGTGTGATGAACACCGTACGTGTGCTCAATGGAATGAACGATCCCTTTGAACTCCGAGTCGGCGCCGAGGGCGAACGTGCATACGTAGAGGACGAGAACCAGTACACGAAGAGACTTCATTTCTGTTCTCCTTTGTCGGCCTTGGCCATGGGCTTCGATGATTGCGGCTTGGTCTTCAACTTGGGGATCCCGAATTCGCCACCCAGATCAGCCAGCTGATCGACTTCCAGGGGACCAACGATGTTCACGAAGGTGAGTTCTTTGGCCTCTGCTGAGATGATGACGATGCCTGCCATCTTTTCGTTTTCGAGCTTGAAGAAAACGTCGACATTGTCGCCGTCGCGCTCGCTGCGCACTCCTACTACCCGTGACCATTCGGGAGAGCGGAACTGCGCGCGGACCTCCTCGACATCAGCGGCAGAGTAGGCCCCCTGGTCCGAGAATTCGTAACTGCGCACGTAGATCCCTTTGAGGTTCGCTACCAGCTTGGCGGCTTTCCTTTCCTCGGGATCCTCGGCGGAGAGAAACTTGCTGGCCCAATGGAGCATGGGACCGTCCATGTTGACTTCAACGGTTTCTTTGGCCTTGGACGCGAGCTGCTCGACGCCGGGGGGAAGCTTCAGTTCCTGTGCGCGCAAAATCGCGGGGAACGCGAGCAGCAGGATGAGTGGGACAAGTTTGCGGGTTAGCGTGCTCATGATCGACTCCTTGGAGACCTGTTCTGTGGCTGTGGTTCCGGGCGGGATGTATTGATCTCGTTCACCTTTTCCTTGGCCAACTGCAGTTTGCTGCCGGCGATGCGGAGCGCCAGCATGAGCTGCTGCTTGGCGGCCTCTCCTTGGGCGCGCTGGCGTTGGAGATTCCGGTAATAAATGCCGCCGACTACCAGGCAGATCGTGACTGCCGCAACGGCGGCCCAGCGCAGGAGGGGCTGGGAGAAGATGCTCAGCCAGGAAGCTCTTTGTGCTTCCTGCGCGGCGGAGTTCTGGTGCTGGGCACGGGCGAGAACTTTCAGAGCGAAGCCTTCGGGTGCATCCTCGCGGCGAAGCGCGTTGCGGAGCGCATCTTCGAGAAGATTCGGATTTTTGTTGATTTCCGTCATATGGTGACTTCTCCCATGGTGCGGATTACCTTGTCGCGAAGCAGGGCAAGCGAACGCTGCAAATGGCTTTTGACTGTCGCGACAGGCATGGCGAGGACGGCGGCAATGTCCTCGGGCAGCATGTCTTCCTGGTAACGCAGAATCACGATCAGCCGGGGCTTTTCCGGCAAGGAGGCGACGAATTGCTGAAGCCTTCTCGCAACCAACGGGTCCGACGATTGCGCGGGGGACATGGGCTCGGGCGCTTCGTCGAGGCTCACCTGGGGCAACTTGCGGCGGCGATAGTAATCGATGCAGCGATGAGCCGTGACTTTGCGCAGCCAGAATTTCACGTGCTCCTCCGACTTCAGCGTCGACAGAGTCGCGTGCAGTTGCAGGAACACGTCCTGGGCCAACTCCTCGGCTGACGGGGTGTCGGTCAGAAAGTGCTGGGCTATGCTGAAGACCATGGACTGGTAGCGGCGAACGAGATCAGCAAAGTCAGCACTGGCTATGTCCGGCGTGGAGTCTGCTAGGGGGCGCGCTGGCATGGCCAAGGTCTCTGAGTGCCTCACTTTACATATACGGAGGGAGGCACGCCAGAGAATGCAAAACTTTTGCTATTGTGGTCCTGGATAGAGGAGACGTTGCAAGCAACGTCTCTACGAAAGGGCCTCTCGGACTGTGGCATAGTTCTTGGCGGCCGGTTCCTGCATCCAAAAAGGGAGCATGACAGGCGAAATCAATTCCACACACATTCAAGTGATTCATTCGGAAACCCGTCACCCTGAGTCGGCCGAGCTCCGGCGTTGGCTGGGCGAACTCGTGTTGCGCAACGGCAGTGACCTGTTGCTGGTGCCGAACGCTCCGGCCTCGATCCGGCTGGAGGGAGTCTTGTCGGCCATTGAGGATAAGACCCTCAGTGGCGAGGAGATCGAGGCGGCGGTGTTCCCGGCTATGGCGGCGCACGCACGTGAGGAATATCGGCAGTACGGGATCGCCGATTCGTCGTATCGCTTGGAAGGGGTGGGGCGGTTTCGGATCAATCTGCATCGGGAGCGCGGACGGGCGGCGGCGACAGTGCGGGCGCTGCCTTCGAAGGTGCCTGCCCTGAGCGAACTTCGGTTGCCTCCAGGAGTCGGCACGATTGGAGGACTGCAACGCGGGCTGGTAATCATCGGTGGGGCGACGGGGTCCGGAAAGACCACAACGCTGGCGGCGCTGGTGAATGAAATCAACCAGCGCGACGCGCGGCACATCGTGACGATTGAAGATCCGATCGAGTATGAGCATACGCATAACAAGAGCGTGATCGAGCAGGTAGAGATCGGGATCGATGCGCCGGACTTCCCTACTGCTTTACGTGCGGCGATGCGGCAGGCGCCGGATGTGATTGTCGTGGGAGAAATGCGAGATTCGGAGACGGCTCGGATTGCTTTGTCGGCGGCGGAGACGGGGCATCTTGTGTTCACGACGTTGCATACGACTGACGCTGCGTCGACGGTGTCGCGCATCGCGGATTCATTTCCGCAAGAGCGTCAGCATACGGTGCGGGCAGAGATGGCGATGGCACTGGCGGCGATGCTTACGCAGACGCTGATTCCGAAACGTAACGGAGGACGGGTTCCGGCGGCGGAGTTGCTGATCCTTGGCTATGGGGCGCGGCAGCATATTCGCAAGAATGCGCTGCAGCATCTGCATCAGGAGATCACGATAACGCGCAAGCAAGGATCGTTCACGCTGGAGGAGTCGCTGGCGCAGCTGGTGTTTCAGCAAGATTTATTTCGCGAAGAGGCGATGACGCGGGCGCTGCATCCGGAGGACCTGGATACGATTTTGAAGGCGAAGGGGTTCTAGGTTTCTTTCGGAAACAAGAACCTGACTTCTCGGAAGAACTAGTCTTTTGGAGAGCCGAAGTGAGTGGGACCGCATGCGGCACAGTGGCGGCGGAGCTTTGCTCCGCCGCACAGCCGGGGGCGCGTGTCCCCACATTTCTCTCGTGACGCTCTTTTCTTCGCCGGCTCATCGGACATAGTGATCGTGAATCCGCGGAGGCTTTTATCTCTCAGTAGTCCATCCCATCTGAGGTTTAGATTCCAGGTTGCGGGATGGGCACATCGCTCAGGATCAACTCGTCGCGGTCGATCGTTGCCGCAGGAACGGCGGGCGGTGGGAGCGGAGGGGGCGGGACTAGCAGCGCATCGGGAATTTCCGCGATGCAAACAAATCCTGCCAGGCGCGCCGTGTACAGCCAGTCCGCGACGGCGAGATAGGCGAGGGTCACCAAAACCACACCCAACGCGACGACCCGCCATGGAAGCATTCCCGCTAGCGCCAAGGGGACCGAGACCACCATGCTCGCTCCTACGAAGACGATCAGGTGTGCCACGCCGGTCCAGGTGCTGACTGCAAAGAGTGCGGCGGGGCGGCGGCGGCAGAGCGCTATAGAGTTTGAGATCGCGCCGATAACGTCGTCTGCGTCGCGCACCACAAACACGGCAGCCAGCGAGAGCAGCCAGTTCAGTTCATACCCGATCAGGCAGACGACTCCGGCAATCGCGACGAACAAAAGAACTACTATGCCCGTCTGAGGATCTGGTGGAGTTGAGGCGGAACGGGCGACAACCGCGGCGCCTGCGAGTCCAACAAGTCCTGCGAGGACCACGGCGAGGCGCAGGAAGTTGAGCCGTAATAGCGCGGCAAAGCGTCCCTGCGCACGCTTGCCGGTTACATCGTTCTCTCCTTCGTGTGCGGTATCGGTCGCGAATCGTGCGCGGAAGTATTCGAGTAGAGCTTCGACCGTCGCAATCCGGCCCAGGGAAGCGGCGACCATCCAGATGATGGCCAGCAACAGTGCGGCGAGGATCAGCGAGAGCAAGCCGCGGCTCAGGTGGCCGCGCAGGATGTGACCGATGGCCTGGGATACGAAAAACGGGTTGCGCGTCCGCAGGAGAAGGAGCTCGCCGTTGGTTACCGGGAGCGTGTCGAGGAATTCGAAGAGGCCGAAGAAGAAGAGCACCGTAGCCGTGGCGCCGACTACCCAGCGCCAGGTGATCTCGGCGAAAGCCAGCAGCGGGCGACGGAACGCGGCGCGGAAGCCCTCGGCCGTGGGAGAGATGGGCATGCTGCCGATAAGGATACCGGATTTCGTTGTCAGAACACCCGGAAACGCCGAGGGGGCCGCGGGCTGGTAGGGATCCTTCGACTGCGTGGCTGCCTCGCATTGGCGAAGCAGCCACTTCGCTCAGGGTGACAGAATTAAGGGACGACCGACTCGAAAAACCTTACTTCACGACGAGGTTGACCATCTTGCCGGGCACGTAGATCTTTTTTACGATCTGCTTGCCGGCAATGGCGGCCTTCACCTTCTCATCGGCAAGGGCGCGGTCGAGGACGAAGGCCTCGTCGGCGTCGGCCGGTACCGTGACGCGACTGCGTAGCTTGCCGTTCACCTGCACGGGGATTTCGATTTCCTCTTCCTTGGCCAAGTCCGCGTCGTATTTCGGCCAGGGAGCTTTGAGCAGGTTTCCCTTCTCGCCCAACATCTCCCAGAGCTCGTGCGCAAGATAGGGAGCGAAGGGAGCGAGCAAAAGAACGAGGTTTCGTTGTACGTCTGCAAGAAATGGGATCGGAACGGCGTTGCGCGCAATCGCCTCTTCCGCGGCGTACAACGTGTTTACCAACTCCATGATGGCCGAGATACAGGTGTTGAAATGCCAGCGTCCATGGAAGTCGTCGCTGACGCGCTTGATCGTCTGATGCAGCTTGCGCTGGATGGCGCGGGCCTCCGGCGATAGCTCGGCTGGAACCGGCTTGCGCCAGTCGGGACGATCTGGGCGCGCATTACGCACGAAGAACCGATAAACGCGTCCGAGAAATCGCTGAATGCCTTCAATGCCGGTATCCTGCCAGTCGAGATCGCGATCCGGCGGCGCGGCGAAGAGACTGTACAAACGTGCCGCATCCGCGCCGTAGCGCGCGACCATCTCGTCGGGCGAAACGACGTTGCCCAAGTTCTTGGACATCTTGCGGCCCTCTTTGATCACCATGCCCTGGGTGAAGAGGCGCTCGACTGGCTCGTCGTTGGTGATCATGCCAAGGTCACGCATGAACTTCGTCCAGAACCGCGAATAGATCAAGTGCAAAATAGCGTGCTCGACGCCGCCAATGTATTGATCGATGCCGCGATCCCCGAACCAGTACTGCGCGATCTTCCCGTCGAAGGGCGCGCGGTCGTTGCGGGCATCGGTGTAGCGGTAGAAGTACCACGAGGAATCGACGAATGTATCCATCGTGTCGGTTTCGCGGCGCGCGGGGCCGCCGCACTTCGGACACGTGGCGTTGACAAATTCCGGCACTCGCTCCAAAGGGGACCCGCCGGTGAGCGTGACGTCGACTTTCTCCGGCAAGATCACCGGCAAGTCTTTCTCCGGCACCGGAACGATGCCGTCTTTCTCACAATAGAGCATGGGGATCGGCGTACCCCAGTAGCGCTGGCGCGAGATGCCCCAGTCTTTCAACCGGTACGTAACGGTCGCTTTGCCGAATCCCTTCTCCTCGGCGAAGGCCGTCATCTTCTTGACGGCTTCGGCGCAACTCACTCCGCTGTACGGGCCGGAATTGATCACCATGCCGTCGTGCGTGGTGAAGGGCAATTTCGGCTCGGCCATGGTCTCTTCGGGATCGTTGCTGACCGGAAGAATCACAAGACGGATCTCGAGCTTGTACTTCTTGGCGAAATCGTAGTCACGATCGTCGTGCGCAGGCACGCTCATGATGGCGCCCGTACCGTAGTCCATCAGGATATAGTTGGCAATCCAGATCGGAACCCGCTCGCCGTTGAACGGATTGATGGCGTAGCGGTGTGTGTTCACGCCGTGTTTTTCGATCTCGCCGATGTCCCCGACCTCTTTTGCTTTGCGCTGCTCAGCGATCAATTGCTGGACGGCGGCGCCGAGCGGCTGGTTGTAACGCGTAAAGTCGGCTACGAGAGGATGTTCGGGCGCAAGTTGCAATGAGGTCGCACCGTAAATCGTATCGATGCGCGTGGTAAAGACACTGATCTTCGATCCCGCGGGACCGGCGTTGCCTTCCAGTTCAAAGTCGACGAGCGCGCCTTCGCTGCGGCCGATCCAGTTGCGCTGCATGGTGCGCACCTTCTCGGGCCAGCCTTCGAGGCGGTCGAGAGCGCACAATAATTCTTCCGCGTACTTGGTCGTGCGAACGAACCACTGCTCCAACTCGCGTTGTTCGACTAGCGTATCTTCGTGGCGCCAGCAACATCCGTTGACGACCTGTTCGTTCGCCAACACCGTTGCGCACTTCGGGCACCAATTCACCTTGCTCTTCTTGCGGTAGACCAGGCCCTGCTCGTAGAGCTTAAGGAAGAACCACTGGTTCCAGCGGTAGTAATCGGGCAGGCAGGTGGTGACTTCGCGCGACCAGTCGTAGGCGAAGCCGATCCGCTTCATCTGCGCCTTCATGTTGGCGATGTTGCGGAGCGTCCACTCGCGTGGCGGCGTGTTGTTCGAAATGGCGGCATTCTCGGCGGGCAAGCCGAACGAGTCCCATCCCATGGGATGGAGAACGTTGTAACCGTTCATCCACATGTAGCGGGCAAGCGCGTCGCCGATCGAGTAGTTGCGCACGTGTCCCATGTGCAAGGCGCCAGAGGGATAGGGCAACATCTCGAGCACGTAATACTTCTTCTTCGTCGAGTTGGGTTCGGCGGCGTAGAGCGACGCATCCTGCTGCCAGCGTTCGAACCACTTCTTTTCGACGCTCTGGGCCTCGTAGCGCTCGTCGTTTGGACGAGACGTGGGTGCGCCCGCTTCAGGGCCGTTGGTCACAGCGTTCGCAGATTTTTCTTCGATCGCCATAGTGCGAGTAACCGCCAGGGAATAATCCTTTATTTTACACGGCGGGTTACAGAGTGGCGGCTTTGGGCGGGGGAAATGGCGGGGTGGGCATAAACCTTGAACCACTAAGGACACGGAGGTTCACGAAGGAAAAACTAGGACCAAGACCTTCGTGGAACTTTGTGGCCTTCGTGGTTGATGGTTTTCTTTGTAGAAGGGCGCTATCCGACTACGTTCGAGAGCGTGCCGATGGGGGGGATCGTGATGCTGATTTCATCGCCCTCGCGCAGCGTGAACGAGTCCGGGGGCACGATGCCGGTGCCGGTGAAGAGGAAGCAGCCAGAGGGAAAACTGTTGCTGTGGTAGAGATAACGCGCCAACTCCTGCGGCTTGCGTTTCATTTCTTTCAGCGTCGTCATGCCGGAAAATGACACCCTGCCTTCTCGGCGAATTTCAAGGCTGATGCCGGTGGATGCGGGCAACGCTTCATCCGAGATGAGCAAGCACGGGCCCAGAGCGCAGCTACGGTCGTAGACTTTGGCTTGCGGAAGATAGAGAGGATTCTCGCCCTCGATGTCGCGGGAACTCATGTCGTTGCCGATGGTGTAGCCGGCGATCTTTCCGCCTGGGGTAATAAATAGGACCAACTCGGGCTCGGGTACTGACCAGGAGGCGTCGCTACGGATCGCCACTTTTGCGCCCGGTCCGACGACGCGATGGGGTGTCGCCTTGAAGAACAATTCGGGGCGGGCGGCGGAGTAGACTCGGTCGTAGAAATCGCCGCCGCCGGCGCTCTTCGACTCTTCCATGCGGGCGTCGCGGCTACGGTAGTAGGTAACCCCTGCGGCCCAGACTTCCTGGCTGCCGATGGGCGGGAGCAAATCTTGCAGAGCAGGGGCTTGCGTTCGGTTGGCTGGTGAAATTATTCGGCTTAGATGGTCGAGGAGATTTTCACGGGCGATGATGTCGTCCAGGGAAGAAGCAGGGATCTCGTAGAACTGGTCGGCATGCTCGGCGACGAAACGCTCGCGGCATCGGTAGAGTTTCATGGGGAAAGAGTATCAGCCGTAAGGACGTTACTGGCAACGTCTCTCTCGCCAACGGGCAGCACGGACGGGTGGCGGCAGAGACGTAGCAAGCTACGTCTCAGCGACTAGTTTCTTGAGGGCGTCCACATTTCTTCGGTCGTCGCCCGGCTTGTCAATCGGGGTCTCGGCTATGAAGGCGGCGTGCGCCAGGCGCGCGTCGTTAAGGAGATGGCGGAACGTCTCTTTGCCGATCATTCCCTTCCCAATCTGCTGGTGACGATCGAGCTTTGATCCGCGGGGAGCCTTCGCGTCATTGCAGTGCCAGACCCTCACGCGGTTCAGCCCGATTGTTGCATCGAGATGCTGCAGAGTCTGATAGAGGCCTTCTTCGCTGACGATGTCGTATCCGGCGACGTGAGTGTGGCAGGTATCGATGCAAGCGCCGACGGGGACGATTCCTTGCAGCCGTTCGAGAACTTCCGCGACCTGTTCGAAACTGCCACCGAGCGAGAACTCGGCGCCAGCCGTGTTCTCGATCAAGATGGTCAGTCCGCCCTTGGCGAGATCGAGGCCTTGGGTCGAGGCGGCGATCGCGGCTGCGGTGTGCAGCAATCCCTGGTCACGGTCGGCGCCGCGAAAAGATCCGGGATGCAAGACAAGATAATCGGCACACAGAGACAGCGCGCGGACGACTTCGCCACGAAAGGCCTCGAGCGACATTTGCAGGAAACGTTCGTTCGAGCTAGCGAGGTTCACCAGGTAATTGGTGTGGACCACGAGCGGCTGCAGACCATAGTGCGCGCGCAAGCGATTCATTTCGGCGCAATGCGGCTCGCTTAGTTCGTAAGGAGCCCAACGCCGCGGGCTGGAGGAGAATATCTGCAGGGTATTGCAGCCGAGGCGGTAGGCGCGTTCGGCGGCGTTCTGCAAGCCTCCGGCGGTCGAGGTGTGGATGCCGATGCGGCGGGAAGTCAGGCGGGGAGGGCGCTTCGGCGCGGGCCGCTTGAGAAGGTCCTGTTCCTGCGCCATGGATCGGGGCATAGAAGAAGTATAGATGCCCACGAATCCGACAGGCTCTTGCTCCATTTGCGGGGCAGGTCTGGGCAACGGTACACTTACGTGTGCGGCTTCTCCTGCGGCCGCCAAGTCGAGCTTCGAATCGACGGACAGCCGGGGGCGGCTGTCCCCACATTGTTATTTCCAGGGTGAATCTATGCTGGTCGTGATGAAGGCGCAGGCTAGTGAAGAACAGGTGCGCGCCGTTTGCGAAAAAATCGAGAAGCTGGGCTACCGCGCCCATCCGATGCCGGGAGCGACCCGCACCGCCATCGGCATCACCGGCAACAAGGGCGAAGTCGAACAGGGCACGCTCGAAGAGATGCCGGGCGTACAGGAAGTCATACCGGTTTCAAAGCCCTACAAACTGGTCAGCCGCGATGTGAAGGAAGAAAACACGGTCATCCGATTTCCAGGATCGGCGGCCACGATTGGCGGCACCGGCCTGGCCATCGTCGCTGGGCCGTGCGCCATCGAGAGCCGCGAACAAGCTTTTGCAGTCGCAGAGCGCGTGCACCGTGCTGGGGCGCAGTTCTTCCGCGGTGGCGCTTACAAGCCGCGGACCTCACCATATTCGTTTCAAGGACTCGGTGAGGAAGCTCTCCAGATCATGGTGGAAATTCGCCAGAAGTTCGGTATGAGAATCATCACCGAGGCCATCGACCACGAGTCGCTCGATCTGGTCGAAGAGTATGCAGACATGATCCAGATCGGCGCGCGCAACATGCAGAACTTCTCTTTGCTCAAGCGCGCGGGACGCGCTCGCAAGCCGGTGCTGCTGAAGCGTGGGATGTCGGCGACGCTGGAAGAATTCCTGATGGCGGCCGAATACATTCTGAGTGAAGGCAATTACAATGTCGCGCTGTGCGAACGCGGCGTGCGCACGTTCGCGGACCACACGCGCAACACACTAGACCTTAGCGTTGTGCCGGCGGTGCAGCGGCTGAGCCATCTGCCAATCCTGGTCGATCCGAGCCACGGTACCGGGAAGCGAAATAAAGTTACGCCGCTCTCGCGCGCAGCGGTGGCCGTCGGCGCTGACGGGCTGATGGTGGAAGTGCATACGCAGCCAGATCAGGCTTTGTCGGATGGGCCGCAGTCGCTGTTTCCGGATCAATTCGACGAACTGATGAAGCAGGTGCGGCAGATCGCGGTCGTCGTGGGGCGCAGCCTGCCGGAGATTGGGGTCAGGGAGACGGTGGCGGCGAAATAAGTTCAATCTATTAGGGAACAAGAGGGTGCCCCATCCTTGTCGCGGCTCTTGCGACAGGATGGGGTTTTTGACTTTCTGAGAATGCGGAATTCACGAAGGTCAAAATCCCCGCCCTGTCCCTGCAAAGAACGCCGGGACAAGGACGGGGCCCCCGCGGCGCTACTTCTGCTAAGCTTTCTTCCTCACTAACTCTCACTGCCTTGCGAAAACTCCTGTTCATCGCTGTGCTGGTTCCCATCCTCGGCGGGGTGGGGTGGTGGTATTTCCGCGAGCAGCAGATGCCCGACTACGGGCCCGCCTTTCGCGAATTCGCTTATGTCAGTAACGGCAAGAGCAACACCGTCAGCGTGATTGACCTTCGTTTTTTCCGGCTGGCCAAGACCCTTCACGTGGGCAGCGACCCGACCGGCATCGCTGCGAACAGCAAGAAGAATGAGATCTATGTGGTCAATACCGGATCGAGCAACGTGAGTGTGATTGATGCCGAGAGCAATGCGGTGGTGGCAACGATCGGCGTGCACGGTCATCCGTATTACATCGATGTGTCGAGCGACGGGAAGCGCGGCTATGTGGCGAACTCGGGATCGTCGAACGTCAGTGTGATCGATCTGGAAAAGCGGGCCGTTGTCGGCAATGTGCGCGTGGGTGCTTCGCCGGGAATGGCGCGGGTTTCGCCGGATGGGACGACCGTCGTGGTTGCGAATCGCGGGGACAATTCGGTGTCGCTGATCGATGCCAATCTGCTTCGAGTGCGCGCAACGTTGCCCGTTTGCAAACAGCCGGAGGATATTGCGATCTTGCCGGATTCGAGCAAAGCATTCGTCTCGTGCTCAGGATCGTCGCAGGTGGCATCGATTCAGCTCGCCGGCACCGATCCCAAGGCCCAGCAAAAGAAAGAAGATCGCGTGCTGGCATTGCTTGATGTGGGGCGCACTCCGGTCAGCCTCACGCTCAAACCCGATGGCGGCGAGATGATCGTTTGCAACTTTGATGCCGACAGCATCTCGATCATCGAGACGGGAAATGACGAAGTGGGCAGCAGCCCGGAGATCGGGCAGCATCCCTCGCGGGGCGTGGTCACGCTGGATAATTCGCGGCTTTATGTTTCGAACTTTGGATCGAACAGCGTTGCGGTGTTCGATATCGACATGGGTAGGCGCATCGCGACGCTCAATGTCGGCAGCCACCCCGACGGACTAGCGCTGACGCCCGATCAGAACTATCTGCTCGTGGTCGGCACCAAGTCGGGCGATGTCACCGTGATCCAGAAGCGCAGACCGCGCAAGCTTGAACCCAGCGAATATTCGCTGTTGACGCTTATTCCCGTGGGTGTGCAGCCGAACGCGATCGTGGTGAAGACGTTCATGGCGACGAAGTAGAACCGTTATTCGTGCTTCTCTTCGTTACAAATTCGACTGGTTGAACCTCTTCACCGACGGGGCAATCAGGAATACGATCGACATACCGATCAGGAATCCGGTGGCAGACTCGGTGGAGTGGGCGTGCAGAAAATTATGGAGGAGTAAGCCTCCCGACAACATCCGAGCGCCAACGGGAAACAAGCGCTCCAGATTCTTTTTCAGCACAGGTATCTCCAAGTGAAGCCCTTGTGAGGGACATGCGTTCGCGGGCGGAAGCGCCCGCGCCACCCGTTACGCGCCTCGTCTTGTCTTCAGCTCGACCAGCAACTGCTCGATTCGGTCCTGCTTTTCCAGGGCGGCAAGACGGTCTTCGATGTTGTCGGCGGCGATCTCGGACTTCGCCTGGCTCAGG
>Ga0210384_10002535_pt1 | contig 22195 bp, 14 predicted proteins | sample IncBWH2MmetaG_FD_160574 | JGI IMG/M metagenome (GOLD analysis project Ga0210384, IMG submission 160574) | Forest soil microbial communities from Barre Woods Harvard Forest LTER site, Petersham, Massachusetts, United States - Inc-BW-H-2-M | ecosystem: Environmental > Terrestrial > Soil >...
CGTTCCGAGGGACACCGCGATCAAGAGGATGCTCATGACCGCGATGGGTCGCCGGCGCCAGCTTTTTTCTCCCTCTCCAAACAAAAATGGCAGCAGAATCAGCGCGAAAATCACCACCACCGGGCCGATGAGAAGCGCCGGTGTCTCCATCGATGGCGGAAGCAGAGAGAGCAGCGCATACAACCACAGGAAGAAATAATCTGGACGCGGCGCGGTTTGAATAATCGTCGGGTCGGGGCGTCCGCTCGGCCCGAACGGTCCGAAATATACCGCGCAGCCCGCGACCGCGAGCAGAATGAACGCAGCAAAGAAAATATCCTTCCACACTGCGTAGGGAACGAAAGGCACCCCATCCTTCTTTACCAGCTCTTCATACTCCGCTGTGTACGTCGCGCGCTTTACGATGCGCCCCGGCATCGGCCACTCGTTAATGCCCAGTTTCAGAACCATCAGAAGGTGCAATCCCACCAGCGCAATCAGCAGGCCGGGTATGACGAAAACGTGCAGCGCGAAAAAGCGCGAAAGCGTGGCGCCCGCAATGATCGGCCCTCCGAGCATCAGCTTTACCGTCGCCGGACCCATGATGGGCACACGGCTTGCGATCGAAGCCCCAATGCCCAGTCCCCAGTAAGCGTCCTGGTCAAAGCGCAGAACCTGCCCGCTGAACGCCATGCCCAGAGTCATAAGCAGCAGGAAAACGCCCACGATCCACGTCAGCTCCCGCGGAAATTTGTAAGCCCCGAAAAGAAAGACCTGCACCATGTGGATCAAAACGATCGCCACCACGAAATTCGATCCCCAGCCGTGCAGCGCGCGGAGGAACCAGCCCATGGTGATGTCGTGATTCAGAACCTGGAGGCTGTTCCACGCCTCGGCGGCGGAAGGAACGTAGAAAATCGCCAGCAAGATCCCGGTGACAATCTGCAGCATGAAAACCACCAGCGCAGCACTGCCGAAAACATAGAACCAGCTGGCGGTGTTTCGCGGGACGCGATGCTCGGCGGTTTCGCGAATCGCCGCCGCCAATTGCAACCGCCGGTCCAGCCATTCACCGACTTGAGAGATCATGCGCATGGAGGCCGCTCCGAATCGAGCGCGGCGCTCGGCGCGCCCGGGGTGGGAAGTTCGCCCGCCTGAATGGTGATCAGCCCGTCTTTTACTTTATACGGGTATTCGAAAAGCCCGCGCTCCGGCGGGCCGGAAGCACGCGAACCGTCGCTATAATAGACGCCGCCGTGGCATGGGCACATGAACAAACCCGACTGCGCGAACCAGCGCACCGGGCAGCCGAGGTGCGCGCAGTTAATTGCAAAAACTTGAAATTGTTCTCCCTCGATGCGCCGAACCCAGCACGCCGTATCCACGGTTTTGCCGTCCGCCGGCATCACTACCGGATTTCGAAAAGTCGCGAGCCGCGTTTCACCCTCTGGAAATTCGTTCACATGCCCGAGAGGAACCCACCCAAGGTACCCCTTCGCTTGTGCGCCCGTAATCGATGAAAGCACGTAGCGCAAAATGGGAATCGCCAGCGCGGCGGCCACCAAACCGTTAAACAAAATCCCGAGTTTCATGAAAAGCCCGCGGCGAGAAATCGTGTCTTCGTTCGGCATTATCTGGCTCCTGGTGCTGGCGTGTTCTGTGCCGCGTGATATGGCTGCCCGGGATTCTGCGCCCGCTTCGACGCCAGCCACGCTACCACGTCGGTGACTTCCTGCTCCGACATCGGCTTGCCTGGCACGTCGCCGCGCCAGTCTGGCGCATTTAATTCCGGCCGGCCGACGATCACGACCGTGCGCAATCCATGATCGCTGACCAATGCGAGAAACGCTGCGTCCGTAATCGCGCTTCCTTTTTTTCCGCCGCGTCCTTCCGCGCCATGGCAGGATTCGCAATACGTTTTGTATGCGAGTTCGCCACGCGCGGCATCGCCCGCGGATTTCGCCGCGTACGAAGGCGCCTCGACTCCAGCAAGAATTCCCGGGCGGGCCCAGCGTGCCCGGATTTCCGTCGTAATCACATCAAGCTGCTTGTCGGCCAGCATTCCGCCGGAACTCCGTGCAAACGCCGGCATCGAGGTGCCGCGCACGCCCTGAGCAATCACCTTTCGCATCGCTGCTTCATCCGCAATTGCCAGATACACGGGGTTGGCAAGTGCGATGGCTGCTCCACCATGCCCATCCGTGCCATGGCAACCGGCGCAGTTCTCCGCGTACAAAATCGTAAAATCCAAAATCTCATCCGGTGCCGGCGTTTCCGAATCTTTGCCCGGCTGGCCATGCGTCAAGCCGCAACCGCAGAGCAGCAGAGCCACCAGTGCGAGGCAAACGGATGGATGCAAGAATGCTCTCAAGGACGTTTCTCTCCGCTTTCCCTTTGCCGCATCATTCCCGGCGCTTCAATCCCCGCGCGCACCGCGAACGGCAAATTCTCGCGCGTCGGGACCCGCGACTGGCGGATCACCACCAACCCGGCAACCACGCCGAACCCGATTTGCGAAGCCATGAACCAGAACCAGTTGATGTGGCTCTCCAGCACCGGATTCAGCAAGCCGAGGATCGAGTAAAGCAATCCCGACCACAGCACCGGGGCGATCAAGCCGCCAAGTACAATCGGGTGCCGCGGAAACATCGGCAGCATCGCGCCGTAGAGCAACCCGACAAGCGTGGACACGAGTCCGTGCAGAATTAACGCCACCAGAAACGGGCCTGCATGAAATGCGTTCAACTGCGCGGGTCCCAGGTTCAATGACTGCGTGTAAATCCCGGCTGCAAGCAGATTGATTGGGTACCAGATGCTTCCCGTCTTCAGCAGTCCGTAAATGCAGGCCAACACTGCCATCGCCACGCTTCCGGCCCAGCCCCCCTTCACGCCGGCCGAGATCGGGTAAGTTTCAAGCGGCAGCCACGCACGCACAATCGCTTCGTCAACGTGAATCCGCTCGACGCGCTGGCGCTCCGTGGCGATCGATGCATCCTCTCGCACAACTTCCACCGCTTCTTCGCGCTCGTGCGGCAACACTTCCCGGAACCAGCCAACACAACCTGCAAGCGATAGCACCGCACCCAGAACGCTGACGGACACGTTCGTCAGCAGCCCCGCAAAAAGCAGCGTAAATCCGAATGCCAGCACAATGGGCCACGCCGTTGGCGCCGGCAACTCAATCGTGGCCGGATTTCTTGTATCGTGCCCCAGTTTGTCCGCAGTTAGCGGCGTGGACATCGCGCCTCCTCAGCGCCCCAGAATGTAAACCACCGTGAACACCACAATCCAAACGACATCCACAAAATGCCAGTACATGGAAAGTGTTTCCACGCGCGCGGTTTGTTCCGAACCAACGCGCCCGGCCAGGCCGAACAGAAAAACGATGCTCAACATGATCAATCCAACGGTGACGTGAAACGCGTGCAGTCCGACCAGCGAATAGTAGGTAGTCCCAAACAGATTCGTCGAAATCGTCAACCCGTGTTCATAAATCAACCGATGCCATTCCCGCCCGGTGCCAAAGAGAAATAAGCCGCCCAGAAAAATTGTCAGGAACCACAATCCAAGAAAGCCTACGCGGCCGCCGCGTTCGAGAAATCTTGTGGCGAAGTGTATCGTCAGGCTGCTCGACAACAGGCAAACCGTGAAGAAAATAGGCGTCTCCAGCACCTCGCCCGGCGTGGGCCCGGTTAAGCTTTTTCCCGCATAGTAAAGGTACGCCACCACGAAAATGGTGAAGATTGCAGACTCCGCTATGATCAGGCACGCCATTCCCACCTTGCCGCGATACGGCAAAGTCCATGCCCCCGGCGCCTGAGCGACAGAAGTTGTGGCTTCGCTCATCGATTGCTCCCATTATTCATAGCGGCTGTCCGGGTCTTCAGGATGTTTGCGATCCCACAGCGGGCGCCGGCTTGCGACCGTTGGAATCACGGCATAGTTGTACACCGGCGGCGGCGAACTCACCGACCACTCGAGAGTCCACGCATCCCAGGGGTCGTTCCCCGCTTTGGGCCCTTTGAAATAGGAAATAACGAGGTTAGCCAGGAAGAGCAACGTGGCAATGCCCTGGATGAATGCGCCAATTGAAACTATGAAATTCCAGGAATCCCAGCCACGGCCGGGCTCGTACGTGTAAATGCGCCGCGGCATTCCGAGCACGCCGGGAATGTGCATCAGGTCAAACGTCAGGTGAAATCCGATCACGAACAGCCAGAAATGCAGCTTGCCTAGACCTTCACTCAGCATCCTTCCGGTGATCTTGGGATACCAGTAATAAATCGCCCCAAACATACAAAAGAGAATTGCCCCCACAATCACGTAGTGGAAATGGGCTATGACAAAATACGAGCCGCTAAGCTGCCAGTTGAAAGGCGCGGCGCCCAGCATGACGCCGGTGAGGCCCGCGATCAAGAATTGGAAAAGGAACGCGATGCAGAACAGCATCGGTGTCTTGAACTGGAGCTTCCCCCCCCACATCGTGCCGAGCCAGTTGAAAATCTTGATGCCCGTCGGAACGGCGATGGCCATCGTCGTCAGCACGAAAAAGGTGTTGGCGGCGGAGTCCATACCGATGGTGAACATGTGGTGCGCCCAGACACTCATGCTGATAAACCCGATGCAAACGGTCGCCGCCACCATCACCGGGTAGCCGAAAATCGGTTTGCGCGAAAATACCGGGATGATTTCCGACGCGAACGCAAATGCGGGAATCACCAGGATGTACACTTCCGGATGTCCGAAGATCCAGAAAAAATGCATCCACAGCGCCGCGGACCCTCCCGCCTGCGTATCAAAGAAATGGCCGCCCAAGTAGCGGTCCACGAGCAGCATGATCTGCGCGGCCGAAAGCGGGCTGATCGAAATCAGAACCAACCCGGACATCACCAGCGTCATCCAGCCCATTAGCGGCATCCGGTTGAGCGTCATCCCAGGACACCGCATCGAGAGGATCGTGGCAATGATGTTGGTCGCCGTTCCGATACTGCCGAAACCGGACACCAGCACGGCGATCGTCCAGTAGTCGGCGCTGTGGCCCGGCGAAAACGCTCGCGATGTCAATGGAGCGTAGGCCCACCATCCCACGTCGGGAGCATTTCCAGCGCCGTAGAGACCGCTTCCCCCGAGAAAACTGAAATAGAGAAGAAATCCTCCAAACGCCGTGAGCCAGAAACTGAACGCATTCAGCCGCGGAAACGCCATGTCCCGAGCGCCAATCATTAGCGGCACCAGGTAGTTGGCAAAGCCGAACATGAAGGGCATGATCACGAAGAAAATCATGGTCGTTCCATGCATTGTGAACATGCGGTTGAAGACTTGCGGGGAAACAAAGTCATTGTGCGCGTGCATCAACTGGACGCGTATGAGGATCGCTTCGATGCCACCGATGACGAGAAATAACATTGCAAACAGAATGTAAAGAATGCCCAGCCGCTTGTGATCAACCGTGGTGATCCAATCGTGCATTGTCTCCACCCAGGGCCGGCCCTCGATTTCCGCGGCACGAATTGCCATTGCGTCCGATGACATTCTTGCTCTCCAAAAAATATTCCGTTACCGCAGCGTCTCCAGATAGCGCACCAGGGCATCCAGATCGGCGTCGCTCAATTTCATCGCTGGCATCAGCGAGCCGGGCTTGAACATCTCCGGATCTTGGATCCACATGCCAAGGTTCTCCGGCGTATTTTCGGCCGCACCGGATGCAATCGTGCTCCGGCTCATTAAATGGGTCAGGTCGGGGCCAAAGCGGCCCGTGGCCGTTGTGCCGGCCACCGCATGGCAATTGACGCAAGCGGTCGTTTCAAATACTCGGCGGCCGGCGCTCACAGTTTCATCGTTTTTCGCCGGCTGCTTTTGCGTGGCGGCCCACGCCTCAAAATCTTCCCGGCTGTCCACGGACACCCGCAGCAGCATCTTCGCGTGCTGCGTGCCGCAATATTGCGCGCACTGCCCCAGGAAAACGCCCGTCACGTGCGGGTCCATCCACGTCGTGTTCACACGATTCGGAATCAAATCCGTTTTTCCCGCCAGTTGCGGCACCCAGAAACTGTGATCTGTGTCGGCGGAAAGTAACTTCAAATAAGTAGGCGTGGGATTCGCCGGATCGCTCACGGGAATGTGCAATTCGTTGACGGCGACGATGCCAAGCTGCGGATATCGGAATTCCCACCAAAACTGGTGGCCGACGGCGATCACCTCCACCACGTTCGCCGGTCTTGGCGCATCCTGGATCGCGCGGATCACTCGCGTGGTAGCCAGGAACAACACAACGACAATCAGGATCGGAATCACTGTCCATGCCAGCTCAATCTGGGTGCTGCCATAAACCTGGGCCGGCTCGTGCGGAGAATCCGTCGTCCGCGCGCGAAATTTCACCACCGCGTAAACCAGCAGGATGAACACGACCAGGAAGATCAGGCCGGTGATGATCAAAACAAAGCGCGAAAGATGAAAGATCGAATCCGCCGGAGTCGAGTGCGGATCGAAAATATTCGGTACGGGATTGTCGCTGCGCATAGTGGCCGTGCACAAACCCGCGGCGAGGAGCAGCCCAAAAACGAGCAGAAGGATTCCCGCGGCTCGCCGCGCCACACCCTCCCGGTTCGTTCCGCGCAAGTCTACTCTCATCCTTCTTCGGTCTCCCACCGTGTCCGGGCATTAGAACACAGTTCTCCCTGAGTTCGCCCCAGCCTCATTTTTGAGGCGCATGATGACCACGATGTCAGGATCGCATTTCAGTTCTTGGATGAGATGCTGACCGCGTCCAATTGGCTAGGAAATTATTTTCTGAACCTAAGAGAAGAACGGGATTCCTGACAACTGTCTCCCGCTTGCCCGTCCCCGATTGCCCTCCAGGAACTGCAGAAACCGGCAGGGGGCAGGGGCACCATGGAAAGGGATTCTCGCGCGCAATACCCCGGCACAGTACGTTCGATCACAACCTGAAAGAAAATGCGCGCCGGGGACCCGACTGCATGATGGCCGTTTCTCGTCGCTAAGGCTTTATTCTTGAACCGGATCGCCCTGCCTTCAGAGAACTCGGCTTGCATTCAGACGTGTCGATGTCCGATGGCATTGGTGAATGGTTGACAGCGGTGGACTGGGTTGGACCCCAGTACTAGCCGCAGAGAACAAATTAGCGGCGTGCCCTACAGCGGGTACTTCCGCCCATCCCAAATATCCGCGAAATCGGGCCCATCACCGCTGTAGAACATTCTGACAACAAGGCCGCGCATCAATACCAAACGAGGCTTTAGAATGTTTATAGGTCATCCCGCGAGCTTCTTATTCGTGTCTTCATAGGTATATAAATGTTGGCTTCTCCCGACTCCGCACTTCGAGTTGTCGCGATCGACGACGACGAGCAGCAGCTGAAGTTCATCGCTACGGTTCTCTCACGAGAAGATGTGCTGGTCTGTACCGCCGGGAATCCACAAGAGGGGCTTGAGTTAGTTCGAAAGGAACATCCCCATCTTGTCCTGGTTGATTTGGTGATGGCTGGCATGAGTGGAATGGAGGTCCTCGAATGGATCGTGCAGTTTGATCCAGGCATAGAGGTCGTTTTGCTCACCGGAGAATACAGTACGGAATCCGCTGTAGAAGCCATCCAGAAAGGCGCCGCTGATTACCTGACGAAGCCGGTTGATGTGGAAAAACTCGAGCAACGGGTGGAATCACTTCTATCGGAAGTGCGCAGAGGTCAGCGTTGTTTGCAGCTGGAACGCGAACTTCTCGACAATTCCCAGTTTGCAGCAATGGTGGGGCATAGCGCTGTGATGCTCGAAGCGTTCCACCGTATCCGGCGCGTTGCGCCGCATTTCCGAACAGTGCTTTTAACTGGCGAGACGGGGGTCGGCAAAGAGCTTGCTGCTCAGGCCCTCCACAAGTTGAGTCCGGTTTCTTCAGGGCCGTTTGTGACCTGCAATTGTTCAGCGCTAGTCGAAACTCTCGCGGAGAGCGAACTCTTCGGGCACGTTAGGGGCGCTTTCACCGGAGCTGTCCAGGATCGCAGCGGAGTATTCGAATCAGCAAACAGAGGGACTGTTTTATTGGACGAAGTTGGTGAGCTTTCTCTTTCATCACAAGCGAAGCTCCTGCGAGTGTTACAAAACCAGGAGATCCAACGGGTAGGATCTCCTGTGGTCCGGCGAATAGACGTCAGAGTGATCGCAGCAACTCACCGGGATCTACATTCAATGGTAAAAGATCAACGATTTCGCGAAGATCTCTTCTACCGGCTCTCCATGGTACAGATCAAACTGCCCGCTCTTGCCCAGAGGAAAGATGACCTACCTCTGCTCGAGCGGTATTTCATAAAGCGATTCGCCGAGCAATACGCCAAACCTCTGCGCGGAATCACCAGGCGTGCGCAGGCTCTACTGGCCAGACATTCTTGGCCCGGGAACGTGCGGGAGCTTCAAAACGTGCTTGGAAACGCCTGTATGATGACGGAAAGTGAAACAATTGATGTCCGCGACCTCCCGGAATACATCCGTGACAAGCAGCCGAGCGCGGCTCAGGAGGAGGAAATTGTTGCCACGCTCGAGCAGGTGGAAAGAAGTCACGCTTTCCGCGTACTGGAAAGCGTTGGTGGAAATAAAGTACGTGCCGCGGAGATCCTCGGCGTAAGTCGGACAAAGCTTTATCGTATTCTGGGCGACAGTGATTCTCCGGAGGCCAGTCTCACCGCGCCGACGGACCTGAGTGAAAACTCCAATTGACCTTGGCAGGTAACGGCATGGTTCTTTGGTGACAACTGGCTGAAGAGCCTGCGTCTTTAGCCATGCTCAAATCTGCATGCCGTTCTCGCGGAAGCGTCGCTTTGCCCAGGCCAACCCTGGATTGGAATTCCCCCAGGCCTTCCAGTGCATCTCCCGGCACAACGAGTGCCACCCCCCTCCACACCTACGTCCCAGACGACATGTCTTGATTGAAGACAGCTGCCTGTTTTCCACGCAATTTGGCTACTCCAGGAAGATGGAACCGCAACCTGGCCTATCTTGTAACTAGTTGTAAATACAGTCGTTATGTGAAACTCACGACTGGCCTGAGGCTTGCCCTTAGTCATAACGTCACCAGATGAAATCGCTTTGAAAGATTTCAAGCGAGCGAAATCGAAGGAGAAAGTCATGAAGAAGTTTGCATCGTTTGTTCTACTCATCCTGGCGCTCTTAATCGCAACGTCTGTCAACGCACAGACGGCACCGAATGGTCGTTGGGAATTTGCCGTGACCAGCGGCGATACTGTGTACCAATTGAATAATATGGGTCAAACTACATTCAGCACATACCTGACGCTATCAGGTACGACATTGACCGGCAACTCGCAAGAGACGACGAACACGTCGCTGGCGGAGAGTAGATGCTGCAACGACACTGTGACCGGCACTTACATAAGTACGAAGGGCGTTACCACGGTAATTCTTGCATTCGCGGTTCCTGCCAACAGTCTTGGCCAGGCGGCGTTCAACTACACATTCACAGGAACCTACAACGCCAAACCCAATAACTCTGGTGGTCCGACGATTACCGGCACGTACACCACGACCGCCGGCAGCACATTCTCTAACGGCGGCACGTTCACTGCGACGTGGTTTCCGAATTTCCCGACGACGCCAGAGGAGTTCATGGGCACATTGGACGGCCCTGATATGGGCGCAGGTGCCACGAATGTCCCGGCGACTGTTTATCTTGGGACCAACAGCTCGAACCACCTCACGGGCAGTGTGATCGTCCCCGGGTTGACGAACGCAAACGGCATGGCATGTTTCGCCGGCGCGTTGACAATCCAAACGGTGAACAACTCACTAGCCGTTGGGACGGGTGGGGCACCGAACACCCTTGGCGTGCCATTCGCTTCAGGCGTGGGCATCAGCGTATTCGCTCAGGATTCCGCCGGCACGCAGATCTGGCTGAACGGGTATGCCGCGAAACCTAATAATGACTCCGCCGCTGTCGGCGAGAACTTCCTGACGGCCACTGACACCGGATCTTCCACGACCACCGACAACGGAACCAACAACAATATTATCTTCTTCTACGGAGTCTCAGGCGGACCCTGCGATGGCCTTGGCGGAGGTGATGCTCCGTTCCACCCAATCAAGAAGAAGACGCAACGCATCACGCGTCGTCGCTACTAGCGTTAACCTCAACTCTGGCCTGCCCTGGCGGGCCAGCATGGAGGCTAACGTGGACTACCAGAAGATGAAAGCGTTGATGGAAAGCAGGCAGAGGCTACCAAAACCACGGTAAGAAATGTATTCAGCGTCGCTCCAATTTAGATTGGCTCCATTCGGTCCTGATTTATCAGCTCGCTAGTCTCCGGCTCGACAGCCGCCGCACCTTTGGCGTCTAATACCTCGCGCACCTTCCTGAGCAACGCCTCTTCCGTGAATGGTTTATGAAGAAGAACCATGCCTTGCTCAAACGCTCCCTGGAGAGCGATAAAGTTGTCGGCGTACCCCGAAATGTACTGGACCCGCGTGCCGGGTCGTTTCGACAGCAATCTTTCCGCGAGAACTCTCCCATTCATACCTGGCATGACTATATCGGTCAGCAGAAGGTCGATCTTTCCCGCGTGCCGAGCTTCCACCTGCAGGGCTTCCTCCCCGTCCTGAGCGACGAGTACCTGAAAGCCATGGGATTCGAGGAACACTCGTGTCAGCTTTCGAAGCGGTTCAGAATCCTCGACCAACAGGATCGTTTCTGGCCCGCCTCTCGCTTCAGCCACGGGTGCGCCTGGAGTGATGATGGCAGCCGGTTCGGAGACCTGAGGCAAAAAGATCTGAAACGAGGCGCCCTGTCCAGGTTCGCTATCCACCCAGATATAGCCACCACTCTGTTTCACGATTCCGTAAACCGTAGCGAGGCCCAATCCCGTCCCCTTTCCGACTTCCTTGGTTGTAAAGAAAGGTTCGAAAATGTGAGCGAGAATCTCTTTGTCGATTCCGGTCCCCGAGTCAGTGACAGTCAGTTTTACATAATGCCCGGGTTTGGCTCCCGTATGCTGCCAGGCGTAGGCCTGGTCCAACTCAACATTAGCGGTTTCAATGCGCAACTTGCCGCCTTTCGGCATGGCATCGCGAGCATTCACCGCCAAATTCATAATCACTTGCTCGATTTGACCGTGATCCGCTCTCACCATTGCCAAATCCGAAGACAAACATGTGCTGACGTCTATGTCTTCTCCTAGCAACGGGGGCAGCATTTTCACCATATCGAAAACCAAATCATTTAGTTTCAGGATGGACGGCGTGAGGATCTGCTGACGGCTAAAAGCCAGAAGCTGCCGGGTTAAGCCCGTCGCGCGCTGGCCGGCCTTCTCGATCTCCTGGACATGCTCCAGCAGAGCGTTTCCCGGATCCAATCTTCGCTTGAGCACCTGGCTGTAACCGATGATCACACCAAGCAGGTTGTTAAAGTCGTGCGCGATTCCACCGGAAAGACGCCCGATGGCCTCCATCTTTCCGGCCATCCGAAGCTGGCGTTCGAGGATTCGTCTTTCTGTGACGTCTTCGGCAAACACGTCAAAGCAAGACATGCCTTGATATTCCTCTTTCACTTTTCTGCCGGTGCATCGGACAGTGATGAGAGCCCCGTTTCTCCGTTTCAATTCCACTTCCACGTCGCGGAACTCGTTTGCGCTGTCGAGTCGCTCCTTGAGCCCATCGAAGTCCGAAGGACTTTTGAAGATGTCTCTAACAAGGGCGGCATTGAGCATTTCATCCACGTTTTCGTATCCGAGCATCTTTTGCAGCGCGGGATTTGCCCTTAGAAGCTTGCCGTCGGTGGCAGAGCGGAAGATGCCGTAGGGGGCATCTTCGATCATTGATCGAAACCCGGATTCGGATCGGCGGAGCGACTCTGCTGCCTCTTTCCGTTCGGTGATATCCCGGTTCACAATAACCAATCCTTCGGGCTCACCGGAAGCCGAACGAATAACACTGGCGTTTGATTCCAAGGCACGCCAGCTGCCATCTTTATGGCGAATGCGATATTCGAGAGGTCGCCCTACCCCTGTGCGCCGTGCCTCCGCGGCAGCCTCTTGAACTCGGCTGCGGTCATCCGGGTGAATCTGGTCGAAAGAAGATGAAGTCTTCAGTTCTTCGTCTGTGTAACCGAGCACCTTGTGATACGAGGGACTGTTGTAGAGACGACGGCCTTCCATGTCAACAACGGCAATCATGTCAGCCACATTTTCACCGATGAGCTGGAAGAGTTCCTCGCGCTCGAACAGGCGTCTGCGAGTCCGGTGAAGTTGGAGTTGCTGGTAGACCGTATAGAGGTCGAAGAGCAGCACAATCCCTGCGAGCCCCCACATGGCCCGCCGCACCGGAAATACCGACTCTGTCTGTTCGCCTAAGCGCAAGAGCACCGGCAAGAAAGACAGGATTCCAGCCGTCAACAGAAGAGTAACGATCACCGCTGTTGCCCATAGCCACCACTCCCGTTGCTCGAGGCGATGAAGGCGGTCCTTGGTTTCTACTTTTCGTCTTCGGAGAAAATGATCGCCGCCTGGTTCGGCAATGACGTCTGTCTTAGTCTTATCCGCCATCCTCATCTCTCTGTCTGATCTTAAAGAGTGAACCCTGGCGCGGTACTGGGTTGTTTCCGGAGGGGAAACAACTAGCTAAGAGCCTGCTTTCCGTTCGTGGCATTGATTGTACTACCGACTGCTTTTGCTGCAAGGTGCGCCGTGGCTGGTGAAGTGCAGGCTGTGGCCGGAATTCTGTGTCGTGGATGGCAGTGCCGGAGCGGTCTATACCCGCTATAGTTCTCCTTTCCCTCTTCCAGATTGTCAAATGCCCAGAGCCCGCCGCCGAGACTAGGGGGTCGCTGTCCTCATTCTGTCCCTAAGGCCAGTAGTTCTGTTGGAGCCACGCCTTTATGGTCATGGCGCAGTGAATTTCTGATTCAGTATTCAGATGCTTACAGTATCTGGAAAGAGAACAAGAGTCAGATAACCAAGAGGCATCCACAGAACCCTGTTCGTTTCCACGCGGCTTGCAAAAGACCGTTAAGGAAGAAAAGTACCGGAGAATTCGACATACCGGTTCCGCGCTTCTTCCAGATTTATCAACCCTTCGGCTTGCGCTGGAGGGATCCAACAACCCTTGTTCCGCCTGCGCCGTCTGCGGACACACGCACCCAGCAAATGACCAGAAAGGGTCCCCTCATGAATAAATGGCTGAAACTGTTGATGCCATTGATAGTGATTCTCTGCTTGATCTTTCCAGTGGTTCAAAGCGCGCCTGCCCAGGTTAACGTCGTAACTCAGCACAACGACCTTGCACGCACCGGACAAAATCTGGACGAGACTACGCTCACGCCATCGAACGTGAACGTAAACCAGTTCGGCTTGCTGTTCAGGAATACGGTGGACAACCAGGTTTATGCGCAGCCGCTGGTTGTTTCTGCCGTGAACATTGGAGGCGGAACCCACAACGTAGTCTACGTAGCTACGACCAGCAACAGCGTGTACGCCTTCGACGGTGACACCGGCACACAGTACTGGCACGTTAATCTCGGAACGCCGATAGCAAATACCGACTATGGCGCCGGGTGCGTGGACATCAACGGCAACGCGGGGATCATTGGCACACCGGTGATTGATCCGGCCAGCGGAACGCTCTATGTCGTGAACTCCCTGAACAATGCCGGTGTTTTTTCTTTCATGTTGCATGCGCTCGACATCACCACCGGAGTTGACCGGGCGGGAAGTCCGGTGCAAATCACCAACGCCGGCTTCACGCCTCTGACCCAGAACCAGCGGGCAGCACTCGCCCTGGCAAACGGTAGTCTCTTGATTCCCTTCAGTTCGCACTGTGACATGGGAACCTATCACGGATTTTTGTTTTCCTACGATCCTTCCACGTTGGCGAAGGTCGCCGTTTTTAATGCCTCGCCCACGGGCAGTGGCAACAGCCTCTGGATGTCCGGGCAAGGCCCGGCGGTGGATGCTTCCGGCAACATCTATTTTGGAACCAGCAACGGCACATGGGATGGCGTTTCGAATTTCAGTGAGAGCTTCGTCAAGCTCAGCCCCAGCCTGACGTTGGAGGACTGGTTCACGCCCGCGAATCACGCAAATCTGGACGGTGGCGACGCAGACATCGATACTTCCGGCCCCCTGCTGATCCCGCCGGGAAACCGTTTGACCATGGTCGGCAAAACGGCGGTTGGGTATGTCGTTAACTCCGGGAACCTCGGCCACCTCGGTGACGGGAGCGCAGTGCAGACGATCACACTTGGCGGCGCGCTGCATGGAAGCGCCGTGTATTGGAACAGCGTGGTGAATGGGCCGGAAGTCTACATGTGGGCTCAGGGCGACAAATTGAAGGCCTTCCAGTTCAACGGCAACAGCTTGCAGACACCTAATTTCCAGACTGGGCCAGATTTCATCGGAGGCGAGCCGGGAGCTTACCTTTCGATCTCCGCCAATGGCAACACCAACGGCATCGTATGGGCCAATGCAGTCCTAAGCGGCAACGCGAATCACGGCTCGACGCCGGGCGTGCTCCGCGCTTACGACGCCAACAATATCGCCACCGAGCTTTGGAATAACCAGCAGAATGCCGGTCGCGATACTTGTGACAATTTCGCCAAAAATGGCTACGCCACGATTGCAAATGGGAAGGTGTATCTTGGCAGCTTCGGAGCGGCGAATGCCGGGACGGGCCAGGTGTGCGTCTATGGCCACCTACCCACGAATTGCACCATACCCACCGCGGCCAGCGCACTGGGCGCCAACACCATTTCCGGCAGCCAGGTGAATCTCAGTTGGACAGCGAGCACTGCGTCGTGTTCGGTGAGTTACAACATCTTTCGTAGCACGGCTTCCGGGTTCACTCCTTCCAGCAGCAACCAGATCGCGAGCGGAGTATTCGCCACCACCTTTTCGGACACGACTGCTGCCACAGCCACCACCTATTTTTATGTAGTGGAGGGCACCGACACGGCGGGCTCGTCCAGTCCTTCCAACCAAGCCAGCGCCACCACCGGACCCGCGATTACAGGTATAGAGATTAATGCTGGTGGGCCGGCGGTAAGCCCATTCCTCGCTGACCAGGACTTCAACGGCGGAGCCACCATCAATCATGCCAACCCCATTAGCGTCGGCGGCGTGACGAATCCTGCCCCTGCCACTGTCTACCAGTCTGCACGCGTCGGGAATTTCACCTACACGATCCCTGGCTTTGCCCCTGGATCAAACCAGACCGTTCGCCTGCACTTTGCCGAAACATTTTTCAACGCGGCTGGTTCACGGACGTTCAATGCGACCATCAACGGTGTCCAGGTACTGACCAATTTTGATATCTTTGCCGTCGCCGGCGCGCAGAACAAGGCAGTCATTGAACAGTTCACCGAACCAGCCAATTCCCGCGGGCAATACGTAATTCAATTCACGTCGGTAATCAACCAATCGCTGGTAAGTGCTATCGAGATCACACCCGCGACCGCTTGCACTGCGCCCTCTGCTCCCAGCGGGTTGAACGCAACGGCGATTTCCAGCAATCAGGTCAATCTGAGCTGGACGGCCGGTAGTTCCTCGTGCGCCGCGAGCTATAACGTGTTCCGCAGCACTACTTCCGGATTCACGCCATCGGGCAGCAACCAAGTTGCCGGCGGCGTGAGTGGCACATCGTTCTCCGACACCGGTCTGACGGCTTCCGCAACCTACTTTTACCTGATAGAGGCCGCCAACTCGGGAGGCGTATCTGGCCCGTCGAATCAGGCAAACGCTACAACCAAAGCCGGGACGACCGGTGGAGTTCAGATCAACTCCGGCGGCCCGGCCATGAGTCCGTTCGCTGCTGACATGGACTTCACCGGCGGAGGCACCATCAATCACACCAACACTATTGACTTGAGTGGCGTGAACAATCCGGCGCCCATGGCCGTTTACCAAACAGCGCGGATCGGCAATTTCAAGTACACGATTCCCGGCTTTAACGCTGGCTCAAGCCACACGGTGCGGCTGCACTTTGCCGAGACCTACTGGACGGCTGCCGGTCTGCGCGTCTTCAACGTGAGCATCAACGGAACGCAAGTATTGACCAACTTCGATATCTTTGCGGCCGCAGGCGCCAAGAACAAGGCTTTCGTCCAACAGTTCACAGCAAACGCAAATGCTAGCGGCCAATACGTGATCACGTTCACTCCGGTGAAAGACAACTCCCTGGTGAGCGCGATCGAGGTGCAGTAACAACAACGGAATTCTGGATGGGGGAACTCCCGAATCCCTATCCGGATAGAGGTGGCGACTGCACGGCTCCCAGCCGCTCGTCACACTCGGTAAATCGTACCTGGGTGCTCGCTCCCAGGGTGCTCTTCAATACAAAGGAGTTCCGATGAAAGACTCAAAAGAAGTGCTGATGAGAAACTTGTGTTTGATTTTGTTGATGCTCTTGTCGTTAGGAGTTGGCAGGACGATGGCTGGGCCCTGTCCGCCAGGGCCGCCAGCATCACGCGGGAACGGCACAGTCGCTGGAGTAGCCGTACCTGGAGGAACACAGTATTACTTCACGGATGCGTTGCTTGCAGGGTTTGACTGTTTCGAGCAGCTAAGCGCCTGGTTCCCTTCCTATATCCACTCGACGAACTCGGTCAATCCGGCTCATGAAGTCGTAGACATGGCTTACGCGGTTGAGGGTTCCGCCACGTTTTCCAACGTGGTTGTGCCAACGAGCGGCAATTACACATTAACCATCCGTTATGCCTTTGCCTCCGGTCTCTTTCCGGGAGTTACCGACCGTCCGGGAGGGATCAAGGTGAACGGAGTTGTCATCACCAACGATATGCACTTCCCGATCACCGGGAATTTCGAGACTTTTGAAAACTCAAGCATCGTGGTTCCTCTCAGCGCCGGCAAAAACACTGTTGAGTTGTTCAACATTGCCAGCCCCAGTATTTCGCGTGCCGACACACTGACGATAACTTCGGGCGGAACCAGTGCCTGCGCCAGCGTGCCCACGGCGCCCGGAAGTTTGAGCGCATTCCTGGCGTCCGGAAACCAGATCAATCTGAATTGGTCCCCCAGCACGGCGCCGTCCGGCTGCACAGTTGGCTCGTACAGCGTATTCCGCAGCACAACGGCTGGGTTCACGCCCTCGGGAAGCAATCAGATCGCAAGCGGCATTACCGGCACGATTTATGACGATGCAAGCGCATTGTGTAACACAACGTACCACTACGTGGTGGAAGCCCTCGATACCGCGGGTTCATCGGCCGGTTCCACTCAGGCGACCGCCACAACCAGCACTTGCCCCATCACCAGTGGCGTTCAGATCAACTGCGGCGGTCCCGCGGTGGGACCATTCATCGCCGATGCGGACTTTGCCGGCGGCGGAACAATTAATCACACCAATACGATCAACTTGAGCGGCGTCACCAATCCGGCGCCCATGGCCGTTTACCAGAGCGCGCGCGTGGGACATTTCTCCTACACCCTTCCAGGCTTTAATCCCGGCTCAAGCCACACAGTGCGCCTGCACTTTGCGGAAACTTTTTTCAAAACAACCGGTTCCCGGACGTTTAACGTGAGCATCAATGGCACGACCGTACTGACCAACTTCGACATCGTTGCGGCCGCTGGAACCATAAACAAAGCCGTGATTGAGCAGTTCACACCGCCAGCGAGTTCCACTGGCGACTATGTCATTACTTTTACTTCAGTGATTAACCAGTCGCTCGTCAGCGGGATCGAGATCCAGTAGCAGTTTGGAGAAGAATGCCATGAAAGTATCGCAAAGGACCATGCTGGGCGGGGCACGTCGACATATAAAGGTAGCGCTGGCTCTGCTGCTGATGTCGCTTTCGGCAGCGGCCCAGACCCGCCAGTTCACCATCAAGAACAACTGTTCCGAGACCGTTTGGGTAGCCGGGGCCGGTAATCCGGCCCCGGTCTTCAACGGCTCGCCCGGAGGTCTCGAAATGGTCCCCGGCGCCACAGTGACCACAACCGTCCCGACGCCCTGGGTTGCAGGCAGGTTCTGGGGACGCCGGAATTGTACCTTCGACAGCTCCGGCCACGGATCATGCGCGACCGGCGACTGCGGCGGCCTGTTGCAATGCACCCACTCCGGCGCAGGGACAACTAGCCTGGCGGAATTTACTCTGACAGGTTCCCCAACCGGCAGCGACAATTACGATATCAGCCTGGTGGATGCCTTCGATTTCCCGATCTCGATCCAACTCGATGATCCGAACCCAAATCACTGCATCAATCCAGCCTGCCAAGCCGACCTGCGCAATTTCTGCCCCGCGGATATGCAAATTAAAGACGCGGCGGGAAGCGTAGTCGGGTGCCAGAGCCTGTGCGGGAAATTCGGCACGCCCAACTACTGCTGCGCCGGTCCTTACGGCGTGCCCGGATCGTGCAACAATGTCGCTTGGAATTTGAATTTCCGCGCTACCGGAGTCAAGAACCACGCCCCTTCCGTCTACGGTTATGCCTACGATGACCCTTCCAGCGACTTCAACTGCCACGCTCCTCCTCAAACGGGTTATATCATTACGTTCTGCCCGGCACCGGGCGTCCCCAATGCGGATCCCAATATCAAGCCTACTTTCACCATTACGGCCGCCGATGACAACCAGACCGTCGCCCCAGGCGGCTCCGTCACGTACCACTTGAATGTTACTGCGAGCAGCACTTTCAATGGGATGGTCGCTCTGGGTGTTGCCCATTTGCCCCAGAGCTGCACATGGGATCCAACGGGAAAAGTAAGTTGCAGCGCAGCCGCAGCTAAAGCAAGTTTCGACAAGCTTTCCGTCGCGCTAACTGCCGGTGCCACAGTGCCAGTTTCCATGACCATTCAAACTACCGCCAACCCAGCCCCAATATTGGGCACTGCTGCCATCGAAGTGCTGGGGCAGAGCGGCGCTATTGAGAATGTCTGGGAAGGGTCTTTGACGGTCGCCGATGCTTCAGCGCCCGACTATACACTTGAGGTTTCTCCGGCGACTTCGCAAACCGTGACGCCCGGCAGCTCTGTAGTTTATGACCTGACTCTTACGCCCAGGAACGGCTTCACTGGCCCCGTGTCATTGTTGTCCTTCGGCGCTCCTCCGGGTAGCAGCGCGTTCAGTCCAGCCCAGCTCAGTTTTTCTGGACAGTCCCAGGCACAAACGGCCACGCTTACGCTCAATACTTCATCCTCTGCCAAAGCCAAGACCTACTTTCCACTGATCACCACTTTCAGCTCGAATCGGCTTCATGACTTCCAAGGGATTCTGACGCTGTCCAATTCTGGTGGTCCGGACTTTACGATCTCGGATACGCCGGGTTCCCAGACCATGGCCCCTGGGGGCACTACCAGCTACACGGTCACGGTGACCTCGCAGAACGGTTTCTCTGGGACTGTGGCGTTGAGCGCCAGCGGTTTGCCTTCTGGCGCGAGTGCGAGCTTCAATCCAACTTCCATCAGCGGCTCCGGTTCCTCCACGCTTACGGTTACAACCGCCAGCTCGACTCCTCCGGGAAGCTTTACGCTCACCGACACCGGCACCAGTGGCATCTTGTCGCATTCTGGCAGTGTGGTGCTTGCGGTGAGTGGAACGCCACCGCAAGCGCCTTTGAACCTGGCAGCGACGGCAACGTCTGGCTCCGCCATCAACTTGAGTTGGACGGCCTCGCCGACCCCGGGCGTTACCTATGATCTCTTCCGCGGCACGACTTCGGGTTTCATCCCTTCCAGCAGCAACCAGATTGCGAGTGGTGCGACGAGCACGTCGTTCGCCGACTCTGGACTGGCCTGTAACAGCACCTATTTCTATCGGGTGGAAGCGGCCAATTCAGGAGGAACCTCTGCGCCCTCGAACCAGGCGAGCGCAACCACACAGGCCTGTGTCTCACCGGTCATTCAGATCAATGCTGGAGGGCCAGCTGAAAATCCCTTCGCCGCCGATAAAGACTTCATCGGTGGTGGCACCATCAGCCACGCCAACATCATCGACTTGAGTGGCGTCACCAACCCCGCGCCCATGGCGGTCTACCAGACGGCGCGCGTGGGAAATTTCACCTACACGCTTCCCGGATTTACCGCGGGATCAAGCCGCACGCTGCGGCTACATTTCGCCGAAACTTACTTCAACACCGCCGGCGCTCGGAAATTCAACGTGAGAATCAACGGCGCGCAGGTATTGAGCGATTTCGATATCTTCGCGGCGGCGGGGGCTAAGAATAAGGCCATCGTCAAGCAGTTCACCGTGAATGCCAATGCCGGCGGCCAATACATCGTCCAGTTCACATCGGTCGTCAACCAGTCCCTGCTCAGCGGGATTGAGGTGCAGTAGTGCCAAGGAAAGATCGGGCGAGAAACAATTTATGAAATGGAAAAAGGTGTTCTTTGCACTTGCTCTCTGCGCGGCGTCGGCTCGGGGCGGTGAGCCCGGAAGTCGCTTAGCTGGCTCATCGAAAGAGTTGCAGTTGGTGCGCGATTTGCGAGCCGTTCGCAAGGGTGACAAGGTTACTCTCACATGGAGCCAGCCGCGTGATACAGAGAATGGCCAATCCTTTGCGGGACATTTGGCGGTTGCCAGAGTTTGCCGAAATATCTCGGCCACGATTTCCGACCCGGGGTTGGCCTGTTCACAGGTGGTGAGACAGGTTAATTTTGAAAGGTCGGTGGGCGTCCCTGCGAGTGCTGCCCATGGGAAGCCCAATGCGGAAACTACAGTCCGTCTGATTGACATACTCCCTGAAAGCCACGACGACTCTGATCACCTGCAGTTTGCTGTCTATAAAGTTGAGTTTCGGGATGATCGTGGACGCAGATCTGGATTCTCTAATTCTGTCGCTGTGCCTTTGGCGCCGGTTCTGCCCGCCAAAGGCTTGCATTCCGATCTGGATTCTCGTGGTGTATACCTGATTTGGGAAAACGAAATCGAAACCCAGTCTTCCTCATTAGAGTTCGATTACCTCATCTACCGGCGTGAAAAGGGCTCGTTGAAGCAGGTTCCTGTACCGTATCTGCGCGGTGTGATTCACACGTCGGAAGGCGAGCGCTGGAGCGGCGTGGATATGGGCATCGAATGGGAGAAAACCTATATATATTCGGTTACGCCTGTGACCAGGGTGTACTCGCAGGAAGGCCACCTGATTGCCCGAATTAAGGGGGAGGATTCGGCACCGCTTGAAGTCACTACACACAATGTCTTTGCCCCCGCCGCGCCGGAAAGATTGTTGCCGGTAGTCGGCCACGTTCCTGGGAAGAAATTCGTTGACCTCCTCTGGGCTCCGAATACAGAAAAAGATGTTTCCGGCTACAACGTATACCGTCGAGAGGAGAACGGCCAACCGGCACGCATCAATTCTGTGCAAATCACCATGGTGTCATTCCAGGATGTCAACGTATTGGCCGGGCACAAGTATCTCTATTCCATCTCCGCCGTTGACATGCATGGAAATGAGAGCGCCAGGTCTCAAGAAGCAATTGTGGTGTTCCCTAATTAGTCTCAGTTCGTTCGGCACGCTCTGACTGGGGCTAGCCGCCTATTCAGTCACGGCCCTCTGGTTTGCGGATCAATGGCGGGATTGCTGCTCCGAATTCTGGCTGTTTCCGGAAGCTCGTTCGCAAGTACAAGTAACCGATTCCGCATGTGATGGCGGTCCTCGACGCCCAGGCGCGTAACGCCGCGGTACTCTGCAATAGCATGGAAACCACGACCATTGCTCCCCCGGAGGAGCAGAGTTCTTCGTCGCCCGCCGTGCCCTCCCGGCCACAGAGCCCTGGATTTATCGTCCATGGATTGACTTGACCGTGGGCTGCGGCGCCTGGTCCGCGCCGCTCTTGCTCGCGGGATTTTATTTCGCGAACTCCTACGAGCGCGGCTGGAGCGTGGCGTTCTATTTTCTCGCGCTGCTGTCAAACTATCCGCACTTCATGGCCACGGTCTACCGCGCGTACCACACGCGCGACGAATTCGAGAAATATCGCCTCTATACGGTACATGTCGCGCTGCTGCTCGTTGTGGCCGGAGTCGTCACTCACCTCTGGTATCCGCTGCTTCCATGGATCTTCACGCTCTACATTTGCTGGAGCCCGTGGCACTACAGCGGACAAAATTTCGGATTGCTGATGATGTTCGCCCGGCGCGCGGGCGTTGCACCCACGGAAACAGAACGCCGCGCGCTTCGCCTTTCCTTCATCGCCTCCTATATTTTGCTGATGCTGAGCTTCCACACCGGCGCGTCCGGCGATGCACTTATCCT
>Ga0210384_10002536_pt1 | contig 22194 bp, 26 predicted proteins | sample IncBWH2MmetaG_FD_160574 | JGI IMG/M metagenome (GOLD analysis project Ga0210384, IMG submission 160574) | Forest soil microbial communities from Barre Woods Harvard Forest LTER site, Petersham, Massachusetts, United States - Inc-BW-H-2-M | ecosystem: Environmental > Terrestrial > Soil >...
TGTGAATTGGAGGGGACCTAACCGGGGATGAACATCCGCACGGCCGCCAAGCCCATGACCGCTGTCGCTATCCAGCCAAGTATTATGAGAGGCCGACTCGCAGTGTAATCGCCCATCACAGCCTTCTTCGAAACCAGCAGGATGATCACAATCATTAGAGGTACTGCGACGACCCCGTTGAGGACGGCGCTCCAGAATAACGCCTTCATAGGACTGATCGGCGAATACTGAATGACGAGTCCCGCGAGCACGCTTACGGCTATGATTCCATAGAAGCCTCGAGCATCGGTCGCCTTGCGTTCGAGACCCCAGGTCCAACCCATGGCCTCGCAGAGGGCGTAGGCGGCGGAGCCAGCCAATACTGGCACGCCGATCAAGCCTACGCCCAGAATGCCAAGAGCGAAGAGTAGGTATGCGAAGTTGCCGGCGAGCGGCCGAAGCGCGCTGGCTGCCTGCGCCGCCGTTTTGATGTCGGTAATTCCCGCCACGTTGAGCGTGACCGCAGTCGCCAGGATAATGAAATAGGCCGCGATGTCGGAGTAGAGCATGCCGCTCCAAGTGTCCCACCGGATGCGGCGGGGTTCTGTGCCTGCCGCACTCGCATCGCGCACGAGCGGCGCTGCGCGTTGTCCTTTCCGCATGTCCTCGACCTCTTCGGATGCTTGCCAGAAGAAAAGGTAGGGACTAATGGTGGTGCCGAAGACGCCGACGATGACGGCAGCGGCAGTAGAATTTGGTGTGAACCTTGGCCAGACCGTCCGCAGCGCCACCTGACCCCAGGGGACGTGAACGGTGAACAGGACGGCGGCATAAGCGAGCAGAGAGAGGGTCATCCACTTTAGGTATACGACGTAGCGGTGATAGGGGACGAAGACCTGCAGCAACAACGTCCCGAACACGGAGAACAGCGTCATGAGATGGCGATTGAAACCAGTGACGAGTTCCGCCACTTCCCCTATTGCAGCGACATCGGCGGCAATGTTGAGTGTGTTGGCGACCAGCAGCAGCAGTAATACGCCTTAAAGCACAGCCTGTGGGAACGCGGCCTTAATGTTGGCGGCGAGGCCCTTCCCTGTAACCCGGCCGATGTTCGCGCGCATGGACTGAATCGCGGCCATCAAAGGGAAGGCCAGCGGCATCGTCCAGAGCATGTTGAGGCCGAATTGAGCGCCCGCCTGGGAGTAGGTGGCTATGCCGCTGGGGTCATCGTCGGCCACGCCGGTGATAAGTCCTGGACCAACACGTGCCAGCGGGTGCTCCTTCACGCGGCCCCAAAGAACCCGAAAGGCGTTCACGCGATGCGGTCCATTGACGCCTTTATTCAAGCCGGAATTTCCGATTTATGCATTTGGCTTGCACATCGTACGCTTCCCCCGCTCTCGCCACAACGACCTTGCCACTGGAGCAGGTCCCCTCAAAACCACAGTGAAAAAGCCAAGTCCTGATTAACTTATCGGGCGGGATCAGGAAGCGCGTGCAGAACAGCCAAAGAGATGGGTTGAACAGACCCTAGTGTGCGAATTAAGTGGGAAATGTGCAAATGAGCACAGATATCAGTCCTAAGGGCATCTAGCATAATGTTTCGTGGGAGGTCGAGATAATTGGCCCCTTAACGAAAGACAAACAAGGAGGTTGCCGTGACCGAACTTAGAGAATCGACGAAAGACGAGATCAATCACCGAGCTTATGCGCTATATCTCATGCGCGGGTGTGAACAAGGGAGAGATGTCGAGGACTGGTTTAGAGCCGAAAAAGAGTTGACCGACGAATCTATTGGGGGACCAGCACCTAAGAGCGCGTCTCATCTTGGCGAGTTACGGTATCCTTGGCCTGTGGGAATCTGATTGTCCCTGCGTCTGAGTGGTCACTTGCCCCGTCGCGCGGATACAGGTAGGCGTTAGCTAGTGACCTGACCGGGTGGAGTTTTTGTATCACGCCCTGCGAACGAGTTTGCATCATGGCCGAGGGCTGTGAAATCGAGTTTGGTAGAATCAGGGGCTATAGGCGGCCGAGACGGCATGCCTAGCTTTATCGGGCTCGATTTATAACCCTTTAAATCCAATCAATCATAGCTGCCCTATGATTCGATCCGACGACTGCGGCAACAATTCTGTACTTTCGTCGTGTATCGAAATTTCCGTTAAGACCTGCGAGAGGGTGCAACATTGCAATTCGTACGGAACTTGGTTTCACCGTTCAACATATCCATACAGCTTTTGATATCCTGGACTCTGTGCGTTCTCCTTTGTGCTGCGGCTCCGACCATTGTCGTCAGCCAAAATTCTCCGACCGACGATAAACAGGAGGACATGGTCCAGACGCGGATGAGCAACGTCACGTTTCATCTTTCGGAAACTGTGGCGGTAGAAATAAAATCATTGAACGGTGTGCTCGTGCCTCTCGGCAAAAATGAATTCCCCGTCTTCGACGACAAAAACTCGTTCAACCTGCGCATAAGCACGGCTGAGATCGCCATTGATTCGTCAAACTTGGCGAACATCCTCAATTCTTATGTTTTCGCGGGTCCGCATTCGCCCTTAACAGGGCTATCTATCATCGTTGAGAAGGGGCGCCTGAAAGTGAAGGGAAAGCTCCATGACAAGGGGGACATCCCGTTCGAGACGGAGGGGATTCTCATTCCCACCCCTGACGGAAAGCTTCGGCTGCACAGCGAGAAAATCAAGGCCATGCATGTCCCGGTAAAAGGTTTGATGGATCTCTTCGGTGTCGATTTAGGCGGGTTGATCAAGGAGGGCAAAGTTCCGGGTGTGCAGGCGCAAGAGGACGATCTGATCCTTGATCTGGAACAGATCTTGCCGCCTCCTCATATTGAGGGCAAGGTGGTCTCCGTACGAATTGAAGGTGACAAAATTATTCAGATTTTTGGCGGTTCAGATGCCAATCCGGTGAAAAATATCCGCGCCGGGAATTACATGGCCTACAAGAATAATCGTCTCCGCTTCGGCAAGCTAGTCATGAACGATGTGGATTTGATCCTCTTCGACATGGATCCAAATGATCCACTCGATTTCTTCCTGGATCATTACAAAGAACAGCTTTCGGCAGGCTATGCAAAAATTATGCCGGACTCTGGCTTGCGCGTGTTCATAAAAGACTATAACAAGCTTCATCCAGAAAAAGCGTCACCTGGCAACGACAAAACGAAGTGAAGTTGAACTGCGGAACCTCTCGCCTCTTCGATTAACTGGGATCGAGCCGCACCGAATAACTAGGGTCTGCTCTCACGGTCTTGCATCACCTGCAACGCACATATCTGCCGAATGGGCGGCCGTTCCCGATAGGTCGTGATAAACAGTGCCTGCTCAACCGGTCGATGCAACACCATCTAATCGGTTGATCTGACAATACTTCGCATCGAGAATTGATCTGTACGCCGGGACTCAATCAGAACATAAACAGGGCTTTGTTTCGTTTGTTTCAACGCCCGCGAACGAAATCAGCCTCGTAGACTCCTACAAGAAGACTTTGAGCAAGTGTTGCATCGACCCATTGAGACCGCCAGACTTATCAGGACTTGGCCACCCCGGCTAGTACGAACGGCCAGCGTAGCTCTAGTCGCTGGTGCTGGTGGTCGAAAGAAACCTCAATCGACTCAAGCGGATGTGAAGCAAGCGGTGTTTCATTTGGAGACACCGAGTAGGTTACATAGAACTGATTGCAGTCAATTATAATTATCTCTGCGGCGAAGTCGGGTCTTCTTCCAAGCAACACCAAACCTTTATACAACGCAAGCGTGGCTTTCTTTCCACGCCATTTCAGAATCTCATAAGACTTGTTATTTCGCTCAGCGATCAAACGGGCAAACTGCTCAGCCGATGCGGTGACGGTCTGAGAGCCATCTCGAACGAATGCCTTTCCTGCAAAGTGCGGCCTGCATTCACTACCGGGGATGAGAACAGCTAGGAACTGCTTTCCGCCGTGTTTAAGAATCCTAGTAAGATAATAAATCGCAGGGTATGCTTCTTCCAGCTTTTCGCTCAAGGTCTTCTGTAACTTGTCGAAATTCGCTGTCCCTTCGATTTCGCCGTCGTCCTTAACGCCCACGAACATTATCGCTGGGTATCCTATTGGAGCTGTGTTGGCGAAGCCCACCGCAGTTTTGAGCCAGTCCTTATGGTCGCCGCTGCTTTTCCTTTCCACGAAGCTGTTCTCGAAGTTCGTAAGCTGCGCCAAAATGTCTTGGTCACTGAGTTGAACCATTGAGGAAGCAACGTTGACGGAGATGGGAGTGGGATTACCGCTCATTTTTCACTAAACCGTGCTCAGCCATTTTCCCGCTTACCGCAAGCTACTCCCCGATCCGTGCGGATTGCAAGTAAAACATACGCCCTATCTTTGGCAAATTGTGGGTGTATCGGGGGCAGCAACGAAGATGGAATAATGCACGGACCGTTGCGCGGACGGGTCACTACTTGATGTGAACCGCCAAGCCACGATTACCGAACGGCCAAAAAACCAGTTTCCGATTAGCGGACTTCTCAGCCCCTATTCAACTTGCGATGGGCGGAAGCATGGCTGATGACTTCGGAATGTTTGACAAATCGGATGTGATGGCTCGGGAACGACTGCTATCGTCCCCATTCAGGCCTATTGCCGCCAGATAGAATCGTATAGAATTTGGTGCGAGTTTTCCGAAGTGCGACTCGGCCCTCATGACTACAACATTATCCAATTTTGGGGGAATCGATGGATAACGTCCTGAAGCTGAAGAACCGACACACTGGAGAGATCCTGCGGATGCACCGCGTGCGCGAGGCCAATGGCCAAGTGATCCTGATTGTCGAAGGCTCGTTGCCGCCACACACCAGCGGGCCGCCGCTTCATGTGCATTTCAAGGAGCACGAACAAGGACGCGTGGCTGCAGGCACACTCGGAGCCATCGTTGGAAATAAGAAAATCACCGTGCAGGCCGGCGAGCCTGCGGACCTCCCTCCAGGAGTCCCTCATCGGTGGTGGAACGCCGGGGAAGATCTGCTGGAATTCAAAGGCCGGGTCGTTCCGGTCATTGACCTGGATCGCTTCCTCCAGGCGATTTTTGCGGTCGTCAACGCGAGCCACTCCGGCCGGCCTTCGCTCTTCTACGTAGCCCATATCTTGCGGCGGCACAGGCAAACACAGGAGCTTAGGGCAGTGCCTGTGGCCATCCAGAAGATTGTTTTCCCGGTGGTATTGTTCATCGGCCTTATTTTGGGCAAGTATCGAGGAGACAGCTGGCCGGGCTCGCCTGCATCATGCACTGGTGCACCGGAAAAGTAAGCTGCGAGCGCCCACCGGAACCGGGTAGCGCCAGATAAAGGTGCCGGCTCAACCGGTCGATGCAACACCCTATAACCAGTTGATCTGACAATACTTCTCATCGTGAATCAATCAGTACGGCAGGGTTCAATCAGAACCTAAACAGGGCTTTTGTTTTGTTTGAATTGACCCCCGCGAACAAAATCAGCTTCCTAGACTCCAACAAGAAGACATTGAGCAAGTGTTGCGTCGACCCATTGAGACCGCCGGGATTATCGGAATGTGGCATCGGAGGCGAAATGTAGCCACACCATTGCGGTGTGTCCTAGCTTCCTTTAGCCAGTGAAATTTAATTGAGAATGCGACTTTTGCTATTGCCAACTCTGTGGTAAAGATTCTTTCATGTCAACTGAGCCCCAAGAACGACGCCTGTGCCCTCGAATTGATTTGTTACAGGCCGTCCGCATTCGCCCATTCGACCCGAGCTTGCCGCCGGAATATTGCACTACGTTGAACGCATCACAGGACGGTCTGTATTTTCCCACCCAGGCAGGTCATTACGTACTTGGAATGAGCGTCTATGTGACGACAGATTTCCAACCCGACAGCCCATTGAACTCCACATTTGTGGGTGTTGTCGTACGAATCGACAAACTAGAATCTGACAAACGGGGAATAGCAATCCACGTCCTTTCTCCGTCATCGGCGGCGGCCAACTAATTCAATACTAACGTGATTGATTTGTGGCCGGACCTGCCGGAAATTCCCACATTCCGATGAGTGGACTTCACAGGACTTGGCCGCCCACTACCTCGCCGGATACAGCACACACGAATCGGATAGAACTCATGGAATAAGCTAGCCTTCACTCACTCCGTGGGCCTCTGTTCCGGCGAAATGTTTGCATCCCCTTCGAATATCCTAAGACTTTTTCTGCGGGACTTTGGCACCTTTTTTGCGAGCTTCTGAAAGGCCTATAGCAATCGCTTATTCCCGGCTGGTCACTTTCCCTCCTTTACCCCCTTTGCCCGAACGAAGTGTCCCGAGCTTTTCTCGGTGCATGGCGCTCTTCACGCTTTTGGCAGCAGCTTTCCCGTATTTTGCCATTGCATTCCTCCTTCTGAGCGTTGCGGGAGCATTCAGGACAACTTAGCCCTTGCTCTTACCGAAGTGCGTGAACCGTAGGACCGCGTAATCTCATCGACCTGCTTCTCTGTAGCGTCCAATTCCATAGCGTTCCTAATCGAAATTTTCGTTTGGCCACCTGTCTCGCGCATCTTACGCTTGGCCTGCAATCGACACAACGAATTTGCCACCAGAACAGGTCCCAGCTGGGAGGTTCTGGCGGCCAAGTCCTGAGAAGCGGGATTATCGGAATGTGGCCCAGAAGCCAAAAAGCCACATTCAGATAATCCGACTTCTCGGGCACAATCCAGCAATTGAGAAATCCGCACGGCCAGATTGTGGGGTGGCCGATGGGATAACTCCCGAGTGGCCGACTGCTCGGGAGCAATCGGGCAGATTACAAATCAAAATCCAGGCACGTTGCCGCCAGCCTCACCGAAGTTGATCCGCTACTTTGGCGATACCGGCCTTGGCACAAGCCTCCTCCTGAGCCCCTCCCATCGGCGCTCCGCTCAGGCCGACGCCGCCGATTGTGTCCTCGCCGACTTTGATCGGGACGCCGCCGGCGAGCGGAATGACGTCGGCAAGCATTCGCTGCCCGGAAAGTGTTGTTTCGGTGCGCGTCGCCCACTCGGCCGACGTCCGTTGGAAGGTCAGAGCCGTATAAGCCTTGCGGCGGGCCAGTTCGAGATTGTGCGGTGAAGCCCCATCGCCCTGGAGGAAAACACGGAGCCGGCCCGCGCGATCGACGACAGCGACCGACGTTCTGACGCCGCATTGTGCCAGGGCCGTTTCAGCTATCGTCAAGGCCATGTGAAGCGAAACGTCGCGCTCCATCAGCACCTGGGTCCTTCCAGAGGAAGGAGACATAAGGAGCAGGGCAAACGTGACTGCGCTAGCAAATCGAAACGACATGAGAACCTCCGTTGCTTTGGTGTGTGCAGCATTCCATGGGCGCAACGTGTGCACGGCTGCGACCGTCCGAAGCATACCAGGCCGCCACGCGAACCGACGGGAAAGTGGCGTTTCTAGGATTCAGTTAAGCCGATAACTAAGCGGGTGGCGCCTGTTTCACGAGTGACTCGGAAGGATCTCCGCTTCCTTTCGGGACCCGGATTCCTCCCGAGAAACGGGGTTATCGGAATATGGCTTTCTGACCTGGAGTGGCCCAGCCACTTTCCGAATTTGCGTTAATTGGCTGTCGCGGCGATTGGTGACATTGGAATCTGGTTCAATTTCGGGCTGTGCTGGTGTGGATGGTAGACCCTCATGAGTAATCCAGATGCAAGGTGATTCACACTGTCGTGAACAAGCGAGACCTCTATGCTATGTTGGTGTTTTCGAGATTGAAAAGAAAATTCCGGTCAAGAAGTCTTTGGCATTGTAAAAACGCTCGTTTTATTCTAAATCGCGATGTCAAAGATGATCGAAGTCAATGGCCGTAGCTACAAGGCGCCTGGCGCGCCAACTGTTGTAATCTGCTTGGATGGATGCGATCCAGCGTACTTCGATCGAGGCATCCCAGACGGAGTCTTTCCGACCATCGGGTTGTTCCAGGACATCGGCTATTTCGGCCATGCTGACGCGGTCCTGCCAACATTCACCAATCCTAATAACCTTTCGATTGTGACCGGCGCGCCACCATCCGTGCATGGGATCACAGGCAACTTCTACCTGGACCGTGAAACGGGTCGGGAATTAATGATTACCGATGCATCGCTCGTGCGCTGTCAGACGATTCTGGCGCGAATGTCGCAAACGGGAGTACCAACCGCTGCTATCGCCGCAAAGGACAAACTTCGGAAAATGCTCGGACGGAACTTGACGGGAATCTCGTTCTCTAGCGAACGCGCCGACGAAGCTACCGTCTCTGAGAATGGCATCACGGGCATCGAAGCCCTGGTAGGGAGGCCGAAGCCGGACATGTATTCGGCCGATCTTTCTCTCTACGTCCTCGACGCCGGCATTCGACTGCTCCAACAGCAAGCGGCCAAGCTACTTTACCTTTCGCTCTCGGACTACGTCCAGCACAGGTATGCTCCCGGGGAGCCGGAGGCCGATAGCTTCCATCGCGCGGTGGACGGGCGGGCTCGCCAAATGGTTGATCTCGGTGCTGTCGTCGGGCTGGTAGCCGACCACGGCATGAATGACAAGGCGAGGCCTGACGGCGAGCCAAACGTTATCTTCCTTGAAGAAGAGCTAGACCGACGATTCGGTGCAGGAGCGGCGCGTGTAATCTGCCCCATTACCGATCCTTTCGTTCGCCACCACGGCGCCCTAGGTTCATTTGTTCGAGTGTACCTGCGCAAGGCCAAGGATCAGCAGGCCTTGATGACAGTGAGCGCGTCCTTGCCAGGTGTAGCGGCTGTGATCGACGGTTCCGAGGCGGCACAACGCTTCGAGATGCCGCTCGATCGAGAGGGTGATTTCGTCGTGCTGGCCGACGCGTACACCGTCATCGGTTCGAGGCGGGCGGAACACGATCTTTCCGGATTGGCTGGCCATCGCCTGCGATCGCACGGCGGTCTCGACGAGCAGCGTGTGCCGTTCATTCTGTCACGCACCCTCAACACAAATTACCAGCTGATCGCGAAGAGCCGTCGCCTTCGGAACTTCGATATTTTCGATTTCGCCCTCAACGGCGTCGAGTGAATTCCCGGTCGGATAGCTGGGTTACCATCGCCGGGGGCGTCCTCTTGATCTCCTGCCCAAATTCCAATTGGCTTGCCCGGAAATATCTGGTCATTGCTCTTTGTCAGAAGTCAGAACGGTTCGCCTGAGTCTCTGCGTTACGAAAAGGCCTAACCACCACTCAAACCAGATGGGTCCTGAGAAACAAGATTATCGGAATGTACCCAAGCTACCTGAGCCCCAAAAGCCACATTCCGATAAGACTTATCAGATGGGATAAGAAGGCCGGTCTCCGGCGGGATGCGATACGCTCCCAACGATCGACGCGCTCAAGGCGCAATACAAAGGAGACCGGCTTATGAAAAAGAATAGCACCGTGACAACAAAGAGAAAACGCGATTTTCAAAGAGCCCAAGCTGACCATCGGTTTGGATTTGGGAGATCGTTCCAGCCATTACTGCATCTTGGATGAGGCCGGTAAGGTGGTTCTGGAACACCACCTGCCGACCACAGCGAAGGGAATCCAGCAAGTCTTCCGCAGGATCCCACGCTGTCGGATCGCACTGGAAACCGGGACGCACTCCCCTTGGGTCAGCCGGCAGTTCAGCCAGATGGGCCACGAAGCGATCGTGGCTCATGCGCGGAACGTGCGGCTGATCGGCGAGAGCAGTCGAAAAGATGATCGACTCGACGCCCGGACGCTGGCACGACTCGCCAGAATCGATCCCGGCTTGTTGGGACCGGTGCGACACCGCACTGCCAAAGCGCAAATCCATCTGACGGTGATCCGCGCGCGAACGGTGCTGGTCAGCACGCGCACGGCGCTGGTGAATGCCGCACGAGGGTTGACGAAATCGTATGGCGAGCGGCTGCGGAAGTGCGGCACAGAACAAATGAATCGAGAGAGCTGCAAGGGGCTGAGTCAGGAGTTGCGAGAGGCCTTGGATCCGCTGTTGGGGGGAATCGAATCGTGGAACGAGCGCATCGCGGAATGCGATCGTCGGATCGAACAAATCGCCAAGGAAGTGCACCCCGAAGAGGCCCGGCTGAAACAAGTGAAAGGTGTGGGGACCGTGATCGCCTTGCCGCCGGTCAGAATCGCGATATCTTCGAGCATAGCCTTGCGGCGGTCACCGAAGCCGGGAGCTTTTACGGCAACACATTTCAGCGTGCCCCGCAGCTTGTTCACGACCAATGTTGCCAGAGCCTCGCCTTCCACATCTTCGGCGACGATCAACAGAGGCTGCCCCCAATTTGGCGACCATCTCGAGGACGGGAAGCAGATCCTTCATGGAGGAAAGGCTCTTCTCACAGATCAGGATGTGAACGTCCTCTAACGCGCAGTGCATCCGTTCCGGGTCGGTCACAAAATAGGGTGAGAGATAACCGCGGTCGAACTGCATGCCTTCGGCCACCTCAAGTGTTGTTTCCATCGTCTTCGATTCTTCGACGGTGATGACGCCGTCCTTGCCCACTTTCTTCATGGCTTCGGCGATGGCCGACCGGCACTCTAGAATCTTTTCTCAAACATTTTCGCCCAACTGCATTACGCCTTTTGTTTCGCGCCGATGACGAGCAATACGGCCGCGCCCAATAAGGCCACTCCTCCGACGATTGGCGGAAGCGGGACGCGCTTAGTGGCCGCACCGCAAGCGCTTAAGTAAGGGGACAGGTTGCACTTGCAACCTGTCCCGTTTAATCGAAATCAACTACGCTGAACTTAGACAAACATGCGAGAAATCGCTCCAGGTTTCCAGCCGTTTCGCCCCGTTGCGATCGCCAATTTACCGGCGAGGATCAAGCGGCAAGATTTCCATAGCCGCCGGACCGGCCGCAACGGTGTTTCCGATTACTTCTCCAGATACGACGAGTTCGACGCGGCGATTCTGCTGCCGGCCGCCCACCGTGTCGTTAGAAGCGACTGGCTGTGTCTTGCCGAATCCGCGCGCCGTCATGGACGCAGCGGGAATGCCTTGCTGACCGAGGTAGTCTCGTACCGAACCGGCGCGATTTTCTGAAAGTTGCTGATTGTAAGCGTCACCGCCTAAGCTGTCGGTGTTGCCCTCGATGGCGAGTGCCAGCGTGGGATAGCCGAGGACGATGCCGGAAATCTTGGCTAGTTTCTCGCGTGCGGCCGGGCGAAGCGTGAATTTGCCCGAATCAAAAAGGACATCCGACATATTGACGACGAGACCGCGAGCGGTGTCCCGCGTCTCCAGGATGGCATTGAATTGCACCAGCAATCGGGCGCGAAGGTCTTCACGGTCGCGCACGGCTTGCTGAAGCTGCTGATCCGAGTTCGCGGCGGCCAGGCGGCTTCGTGCCGACTCCGTCTCTGCGTCTCTTTGGTGTTGTTGTGCATCCGCTGTCGCCTGATTGGCATCAGCTGCGGATGCGCGGTTCCGGTCGGAATCCGCTTGGGCATCCAGTTTCTGTCGCTGTGCGGTGGCGTTGTCCCGTTCGGCTTGCGCTTGACCGGCTGCGGCGTTGCGAGCCAAATCCTGGGCATCGCGAGCCTTGCCTTCGGCGTTCTCCCGTGCGCGATTTGCATCCGCGGTATCCGCTTCGGCGCTGCGCTTTCCAGCATTCGCTGAAGCTACGCGATTTGCATCCGCGGTACGGCCTTCTTCCGCGCGGATCTCATCGATACGTTTCACGGAGATCTCACGGGCATCTTCCGCCGTCTGCACGACGAGGCGCGAGGTGGAACTGAGCTGCTTCTTGTCGACGCTATGGCGAATGGCCATGTCATCCGCCTGCTTCATCTGGCCGGCTGCGTTGTTATAGCTGGATGTTGCATAGTTTTCGGCTCCCGCGGACTGGGCGATACGCAGGGCATTGCGCGCCTCGAAAAATTCGAGCGGCAACTTGGAATTCAAAACCACGGGGTCAAATTTATAGCCTGTGGGAATGTAACCGCCGCGATCGACCAATTCATATTTTGCATCCACCACTTCGGCGGTGCCGACGGTGTCCGGGCGAATCGCATTTTCCATCACGACCACGTTGCTGGGACGCCGCACCGCGTAATATGGTTCCGCGGTCACGATCATGGCGAACGCTTGAAGGTCCGTCGTGACGTCGAGTTTGCTCCGATCGTTGTTGCCGACCAGCACTTCACCAAGATTTACCGCACGGCCTTCCGGTGAAATTGCCCACAGGACGTAGGTCAGATACTCCCCTCCAAACGTCGTGGGCTTCTGCACATTCCAGAACTCAACTTCGATTTCGATGGCTCCGCGATGGCTGTCCACTTTGGCTTCGCCCTTGGCGCCGGCCATCAAATCGGTGCCTTCAAAATCCATCTTGGTCGAACCGCTGCGGTGCGCATATTTCACGGCCTTCACCGTCCGGTCCACGAGAATCATCTGATACATCGACTTCTGATCCGCTCTTATTGCCGCGTCCTGTGAGGATTGTGGAACTCCTCCAGAGCGGCTCGATGGAGCCAAGATGGCAATAGAAGCGAACAAAACGCCCCAAACAATACTTCGCTTGCGTAAATTTTTTTTCATAAGAAATCTCCTGTAGCGAAATGACCTGCTGTGCGCGCTGAAGGGTGACTTCAGACTTTCTTCCGCCCTTCATATCGCGACATATTTCCTAAGTGGAATTCCCTTTTAAACCTGAATGAGCCTGACGGGTGCGAGTATCGCTTGACACACGCACCCGTTCACGTTTTGCCAGCCGCGCAACGCTTTTGCTAGTCGTTGTCCGGGTGGGAATGGCGCCAATTCCAGTAATGGGACTGCTCTCTCCTGCTGGACCTCGAGAATTCGTGGGACTTTCTGTGATTGTTGTTCAGGTATACTCCCCAGGCATGGTTCTCATGATCATCCCAGTTGTGATAATCCTTGTGGCGGGAATCATAGACTCGAATTTGAACGCCGTCGGCGTTCGGTCTGGGGGCGGCCATAATTGTCAACGGTGCCGTGATGGCAGCGGCAAGGATTAACGAACTGATGTAACGGTGCGTAAAACGCATGTTCTTTTCCTCCAAACGTGCTCTGCAATCTCTATGTTGGAACGGCGAGAAGTGAAGGTGAGCTTCTTAATCCTGCCTTCAGTAATGGTCCCTGTCATCCCAATCTATCCGTTTGTAAGTGCATCATGGGGGCAAGAAAGGCAGGAGTCTGTGCTCTTTTGCACGTATTCCCAAGATTGCGGTTTCTCTCACTTTGGCGGGCAAAACTATAAGGAAGGGCGCCAGATGCGTGGCTCGCGGCAATTTCGAAGAGATCCACGCGCGGCAAGGATCTCTCAGAATGAAACTTGGTTGATGTCGATCAGGCCTAGCGTGCGCTTCGGGGTAATTTGCCTTGGCCGTTGGGACGAGTTCCGCTCGATCCCTCAGCCTTCGCCACGTTCCAGACGTACAGGAAGTTTTCGTCCGCGGCCGTCGCGACATCGCGGCCGGATTTTCGGGTAGCGCGGTTCAGCGCGGAACGCACGTTCTCCTTGGTATCTCCGAGGTCGGCCAAAGGGACCTTGAAGGCAACACCTTCCCCGAGGTTGTCGAGGTCGCGCAGAATTGCGGTCACGATCTTCTTGTGCTTCCCGTTTCGCGATCGAGGAACGTCCACCATGGCCATCGTCTTGAAGTGAGGCATCGCTTGATTTGTTTTCATTGGCATCCTCGTACGGCAAACGTATAACTACACTTGCATAATCATACGCAATCTAAGCGTAGAGTACACCTAAATTCGGAATGCTAAGGCAGCCCTTCGCTCCCGGATTCGATAACGCGGGGGGGTATTGGTCGGGCTGCGTGCCAGCGAAATATCGTTCAATCGTCCGCTAGCGTAACCCGCAGATTTCCAAAAGATTTTCCCCGTATCGCTTGGAGGTTGTTACTGTGGGTCGAGGGAGAAGGACCGATGCGAAAAACGTACACTCGTTTTGAGCAGGTTCCCGTGGCGGAGGTTGAGAAAATTCTCCAAATGCAAAAATCCTCGGCCAAACGTAACGGCAATCGCAAGCTTGTAGTTAAAAAATCAGGGAGCGCTGCAAATGAGTCACACGCGGCACCCGAGAAAGTGGAGGTTTTAGTACCGTGAACCCAGCGAAAAAAACGAAGAACGCGATGCCCGTCAAATTCAATGTCCAAGCCTTTCTCGATTCTACCGGTGTGGCAAGAAACATTGTGGAATTCCAGGCGAGGGACACCATCTTTTCTCAGGGAGATATCGGCAAGGACGTCATGTACATTCAAAAAGGAACGGTAAAGCTCTCCGTCGTTTCAAAGGTCGGGAAGGAGGCCGTCGTCGCAATGCTGAAGCCCGGCGACTTTGTCGGCGAGGGCGCCCTGGCAGGGCAGCCGTTGCGCATCGCAACGGCCACTGCAGCCACACCTGTCACGCTGCTCGTGATCGGCCTGAACGAAATGATCCGCGTGCTCCATGCGGAACACGAGTTCTCGGACCGTTTCATCTCTTATATGGTGGCACGCAATATCCGCATTGAAGAAGATTTGATCGATCAACTTTTCAATTCCAGCGAGAAACGCCTGGCGCGAACTCTCCTATTGCTGGCGCGCTACGGCAATCACGAAAAACCGCAGTTCGTGCTTCCCAAAGTGTCGCAAGAGACGTTGGCGGAAATGGTCGGCACGACGCGGTCCCGCGTCAATTTTTTCATGAATAAATTCAAGAAGCTAGGATTCATCAATTACGATGGCGGGCTCCACGTAAACGACTCCCTCCTGAGCGTTGTCCTCCACGACTAAGGAACCGGTCCCCTCCGAGGAAACGCTAGCCAGGCGTCCGTATCTTTTTTTGTTCTCCCTACCTTGCCAATAGTAGAAAACTACTGTAGCGGCGGCAATCAGCGTAAAAATGATCGCCACCACGGCGGGGTGTCCGTGTTTCGCGATGAACCCAATAATTTGCCGTCCATAACGCGCGGCCAAATAAGACAGGATCATATATCTGGAGATTCGGCCGAGCGTGAGAGCAGTGAGGAATTTTCTTGGCGGATATTGCATGGCGCCCGCCGCAAGCAGAAATGGAACCATGGGCACAGGGGGCGGCAGAAAAGCAGGGATGGCAATAGCGGCGAACCCCCATCGCCCGAAGATCTCGCAAACTTTGTTTACCTTTCCGCGCGAGAATCTGCGGTCGAGCGCTTCTTTCCCGCCCTTGCGAGCGAGTCGGTAGGTGAGAAAGCCGCCGGCCACCGAACCTGCCGCCGCCATCAAACCGTAATAGAGCCAAAACTGTTCCTGCCGCGAGGACATGACAATCGCTGCCACGTCCAGGATTCCCGGAAGTGGAATGAGGGAATTATCCAAAAGGCCCAGAGGAATCAGACCTAGTCCGCCGAGGTGAAAAAGCCACCGCCGCATACTTCGTGCCGCCATTGGCAGCAACGCCGCGATAATGTGTCCGGTGATCATCTGTTTTTTCTGGTGCTCAAAACCAGCGCGCAGTTTCGCGTGCAGTTAATGCAGACCTTTCCGTGCTAGATCCCGAGGACTTTCTCCACCTGGCCGATTTTCTTTCGGAGCTTTCCACCAAACTTTTCGCCTTGGCCTTCTGCTTCCAGGTTGGGATTGTTTGTAGCCCTTCCAACTTTTTCCTTAACTTTACCCTTCACTTCGTGAAACTTGCCCTTGGCCTTGTCCTTCGTGCTTCGCCTCATCAATCTTCTCCCCTTTCGAGAAATACGATCCGCGCCCCAAAGCAATGAGCGGTCTGGCGCCGGTGTACTTACATTTACCATCGGGTTCAGCGCGATGCGGGCAAGGTCAACGCAACCCACCGACCAGATACACGACTAACAAGACGAGCAGGACGGTTCCGACAACTCCCATCCCACCGCCTCTCCCCCATCTGGAGTACCCGTAATAGCCGCCTCCGCCGCCAAACAACAAAACCAGAAGAATAATGAGCAGTAACATCGCAAGTCTCCTTTCAATTCGTAAAAATCAATCCTCGAGCCCGCGGGGATATTCCCAATGTTTTGCTGGCGCTTTCCGCCACACTTATCTCCAGTGGTTCGACAGACTGGCGCACAGCTGGCGAAAAGATTGAGGCCCTGAGTGGCCGGGTCAATTCACCCGGTCTTTCGCAGCTATGACGACTTCTTCAACCGCTAGAATCAAATCCTTCCGGATATCGATCTCCCATCCAGGCTGTAAGCGGACTCGTGCGTCGCCGGCAGATTCGGCAACCATGCGGCAAGGCATCGGGACATGGCATTGGCGGATAACGACGAGAATAACCACCGGTTTACCGAACCAGGAAGAATACACGGGCGAAATGCCTTTCGTTCCTTGGGCGATCACGTTGGACAGCCTCCTCTCCCTTGGGATTGAATTCACCGGATGCGCATGTACTTGTAGCGCGGCTGCAATCGAAAATCTGTCCAAATTTGAACGGGTATCGGGGGTCCACGCGGAATAGCGACAGGCATTTTGGGGGCCCCCGGAAAAAAGGGCGTTGAATGAGATGGGCTATCGACGCACGACGATGCGCCGGTATTGCCCTGCTTGGGTCAGCATGCTTTTTTCAGTACCTTCATCTCGTAGAGCGCGCGATCCGCTGCACTGTATGTTGCGGCCCAGTTAGCAACTGTCCAAAACCGAACAGTTCGCAATAATGTGTCGAATTAAATAACAGACGGGGATGAACTAGGCATGGTACGTGCCCCGACAACCACAGAATTGACTAGGGGTCCGACTCGGTCGATGGTGCGGGTGGCAGATTCGCCCGAATGCGGGATTCGGCTTGTTTCTACACATTTGGATCACATTCGATCTGCGTATGAGGCTTTACCAGGAAGCGGTCATACCAAAGGATACTCGTTGCAGTTATGTGAGCTTGTTTTGTACTCGAATCGAAAATTCCCGATGATCTTGGTGGCGCTGGATCGGCGCCCCGAATTGCCGATTGGCCGTGGACAAATCCATCCGGCTGGTAGAAATTTCCGGCCTGAGCCACGGCCTCAATGGGGGGCCGCTGCCGGATATTCCCGCAGCCTTCGCATTCGCAGCCTCAAGCTTCAATCAATCTGGAGAGATCAGAGTCGCCCGAGAAGAAGGAGAATGACGACGACCACAAGAACGAGCCCTACTCCTCCTGTGGGCGCATAACCCCACTGCCGGCTATGCGACCATCGTGGTAACGCGCCGACGAGCGCAAGAATCAAGAACACAATCAATATTGTACCAAGCATGGTTCTGCCCCCGCTTTCTTGCGTCCAACGCGAATATTTCTGGCAGTAACTTCCCGATCGCTTTCGTAAGTCATTCCTGTTGGCTTACGTCCCAATGTGAACATGGGAAAGGGAATGGAAAAGTCCGAATACGTCCAGGAGCCACAAGACCACGGCGATCACTACGACGCCATTCAAGATCGACTTGATCGTCCCCTGCATCGGGATGAAGCTATTGACCAGCCACAGCAGAACACCTACTACGATCAGAACCATTACTAATTGAAGTAAAGGCATGGACTGTTTACCTCCTTTTTCTCTAGGCCGCACTTTGGCCTGACCCGAGGAGTTGTGCGAACTTCTGTGTTATCCGAGAACTGTTACCGCCGGCGAGAGCGCATTGGAATCCGCGATATCCAGTGTTGTTTCGGGTGAATTGTGCGGGTCGTGCTTCCGCCTCGGTCCTTTTGCTTCCCCCAGGCAAGCTCATGCTAGACGCACCGAAGACGGATGTCTGTTCACTAATGAACACTTTGTATTTCAATTCGCCACTGGGGGACGCCATTCTGCGATTGTTATAGATTTCCGGAATGTTCAAAAGAGTACAGCAAACTCGCTCTCATGCGTTCAAGCTGCAGCCGAGGAAATATCTATGAAACGATTTAATGTTATCGGCGCAGCAGTTCTGGTAATACTTTTCGGAACCACCACTCTCGGGTACGCACAGCAAGATCAAAAAAGCGATAAGCAGCAAAAGCCGGATAAACAAGCCGAGCCCGCGCAACAGAGGGGCCAGCAGCAACAGCAGAGACCGGCCACGCAGCAGCATGCCCAGCAGCAGCCGCAGAATCAGGACAAGCAGCAAGCCCAACAGCAGCAGCAGAACAAGAACACACAGCAGCGCGCCCAGCAGCAACAACAGAATCAGGACAAGCAGCAAGCCCAACAGCAGCAGCAGAACAAGAACGTACAGCAGCACGCCCAACAGCAACAACAGAATCAGGACAATCAGCAAGCCCAACAGCAGCAGCAAAACAAGAACACACAGCAGCACGCCCAACAGCAACAACAGAATCAGGACAATCAGCAAGCCCAACAGCAGCAGCAAAACAAGAACACACAGCAGCACGCCCAGCAGCAACAGCAGAATCAGGACAGGCAACAGGCCCAACAGCAGCAAAACAATAACAATCAGCGATTCGACCAGCGGCAGTCCAATCGCCCTGTCCAGCAGCAGCGCACGCAGCAAGAACAGATTGCCCAACAAGGCGAACAGCGAGGCGAGTGGCAGCAGCGTCGCGCCCATAGCTTCGATAGCGAACACCGCACTTGGCAGCAACGCGGCGGATATAACGGCTACCGCATTCCTGACTCCTATTTCAGCAGCTACTATGGTTCAGGTCACTCGTTCCGAGTCTACGGCCTCCCCTTTATGGACGTTGGCGGGTATCCGCGTTTCCAGTACGGCGGCTATTGGTTCAGTGTCGTCGATCCGTATCCGGAATTCTGGGGAGACGATTGGTACGAAAGTGATGACGTTTACGTCGCGTACGCCGATAACGGGTATTACTTGTACGATAGCAGGTATCCAGGCCGCCCCGGGATTGCCATCAGCATTTCGTATTAGGTGTTCAGTAATTTCGATGCGGTCGTCCTCAAGGAAAGCGCCCAGCTCCACGGAACCGGGGAGTTTCTGTGGAGTTTGGCGCGCCTCTCTCACCGCTATCTCGACGACATGGTGAGAGACGATCGCCCTCCTGTTATCCTGAATCCACTCCATCCGCGCACAAAATATCGATCGCGGCCTTCCTGTATCGCACTGGATCGCAGCAAGCCTATTTTCGCCCCGCAGTGGCCTATTCACTCTTTAGTTCAATCCATGTGCTGTATTGAACAGACGCTTAAATCCCAGAACGGTATAAACACCGCAGCTCCACCTGCCAGCCAGAATCTGGTCAAAGGCGGATCTACCTAAAGCGGAACAATGTGTTGGTCCAAAACAACGACGGCCGCGTAGCCGAAGCGCCCCGATTTCTGTGTGGCGATAAATTCGTAGAGCCGAAACAAGTGACGTGGGATGAATCGATTTACTAAAGGGAGTTCAAAAATGAAGACATTTAAGTTGGTTGCACTACTGTGTTCTTTGGCCCTGGTCGCAATGGCACTTGCCGTGAATGTCCAGGCCGATACCTTTAACAAGAAAACGGTGATTACGTTCAGCGAGCCTTTTGAAGTTCCGGGCGTGGATGCTCAGATCCTGCCGGCCGGCACGTATGTTTTCAAAGTTTTGGAATCCTTTGGCGACCGCAACATCGTCCAAATTTTCAACGCGGACGAAACGCATCTCTTTACGACGATTCTTGCCATCAACAACTATCGTTTGAAACCGACGGAAAAAACCGTATTGACGTTCAAGGAACGAGGAGAGGGCCAGCCTGAAGCAATTAAGGCTTGGTTCTATCCCGATAATACCTTTGGACAGGAATTCGTTTACTCGAAGAAGCGCGCGTTGGAATTGGCAAAGATCGTCAACGAACCCGTACTTGCGATGCCGGTCGAAACAAATACGGTACCCCCCGCGGAGGTTTTGAAAACCATTAAACTCGAAGCCATCAAACCCACTGGTGAAGAGGCTCCGGTAACTGAAGTTGTCGAGGCCCAGCCGCAGCGGGCTGAGGTCGCGGCCACCGTGACGCCAGCACCGGTAACGGCGCCGGCCGAGAAAACTGAAGTGGCGCAGGCCTTGCCCCACACGGCCAGCTCATTGCCACTTGCTGGGCTGATCGGGCTGCTTTCGTTGTGCGCAGGCTTTATACTTGTGCTCATCACTAAGAGTGCTGCCTAGATTAGACAGAACACGCGAATGGATTGTGGGGGTAGTTGAGTCAGGCCTGCCCTCATGGGCGGTAAGGCCCGAATTCCGGGCCACCGCTCAGAATCCACGAGACGCCTTCATGACATAGGGGCAGTCAACCAATATCGGCAAAGCCCATGAAACGACATATCGCTCGAACCTATCATTTGTTCTTGATCCTTCTCCTGACTGTTCTCCCTTGCGTCGCCCTGTCTCAACAAAACTCGCAGGCTGAGCCTTCTCATCAGGGCGGATTCACGATTCGGGCGAGTGTGGACTTAGTTGTCTTGCGAGCGACCGTACGTGACGGCAAGGGCGCTCCGGTAGCGGGACTCGGCAAGGAGGACTTCCAGGTCTTCGAAGACAAAGTCCCTCAACAAATCGAATTCTTCAGCCATGAAGATGTGCCGGTGACGGTCGGCTTGGTGATCGACAACAGCGGCAGCATGCGTTCCAAGCGCTCCGACGTGATTAACGCAGCCCTGGCATTCGCTCGCTCCAGCAATCCGGAAGATCAGGTGTTCGTCGTCAATTTCAACGAGCATGTTTCGATGGGTCTTCCAGGTAATGTGCCGTTCACTGGAAACCAGGAGCAATTGGAGAGGGCCTTGTCCAGAAATAAGGCGAACGGCCTGACGGCGCTCTACGACGCCGTGGCCGTTGCCCTCGAGCAATTGAAGAAGGGCAAATGGGACAAGAAGGTGTTGATTTTGATCAGCGATGGTGGCGACAACGCCAGCAGACACAAGCTCGCCGAGATCGTGACGATGGTGAATCAGTCGAGCGCAATCATCTACACCATGGGGATCTTTGACGCAAACGATGACGATCGGAACCCGCGCATGCTCAAGCAACTATCTAGAATCTCCGGAGGAGAATCTTTCTTTCCGGAGTCTCTCCAGAAAATTCTTCCAATTTGCCAGCAAATCGCTCACGACATCCGCAACCAGTACACGATCTCCTATGCGCCGGCCAACAGGAAATCCGACGGAACTTACCGCGCGATCGAAGTGAAGGCGCGAAAAACGTCGACTCGTGGGCGTCTAATCGTCAGCACCCGCGCCGGGTATTCCGCCCCCTTAAACCCTTCTCCAGCGAGCGACACGCTGAGCAGCCTGCCATGAGGTACGCAGTCAAACGGAAGGTCTCCCTTTCGACGCGAACTCAGTTCATCCTGCGATGGAGCAGAAACGCCTTCCTCGTCGTTGGTGTACTGATTTTGGGTTACTGCGGCTTTGTGTTGCTCGATGCCAAACTCTACCAGGCCAACGAAACCCGTGACTTTCAACAGCAGAGAAAAGATTTCAAGCCGCCCATCGCCAGTGAAGGTAGCGTTCACGACGTGGTCTTTCACCCGTTAGTTGGAAAACCCTTGGGGGAAATCGAATTAATACGAGTCGGTGTTACAGCGATGATCCTGGAAGGGACGGATGACCGAACCTTGCGGCGGGCAGTCGGGCACATTCCTGGCACCGCCGTGCCTGGAGAGCATGGAAATGTCGCAATCGCGGGGCATCGCGATTCATTTTTCCGGGCCTTGCGCAATGTCCGCCAAGACGACGAAATCACGTTGATGACTCTCCAAGGCTCCTACCATTATCGCGTGGACTCTATAAAAGTGGTTGGGCCCGAAGATACCCAAGTGTTGGATAACTCAGGCGGCGATATCCTGACCCTGGTGACCTGTTTCCCATTCTATTTTGTCGGGCCCGCGCCAAGAAGGTTCATTGTCCGCGCGCAAAGAACATCCCGATGAAGCAGGGCGACAAGAATCTGCCGGCTCTTTCTTCGAGATAACAAATTCTCTTAATGAAGAATGCAAGTCAAAATGAAAAAGAGGTTGCAATCGGCAATATGGGACACCGTCATAAATTTTCAGTGAGAGTGTTCGCCGTGACCGTGGCGCTGGCCTTGTCTTTGGGCTGGCCGAGCGAGGCCGCGGCCTACGCCGTCCTTGCGCATGAGGCGATCATTGACAGCGCGTGGGACACCAACATGCGCCCGCTGCTGTTGAAGCGTTTTCCCGATGCGACGCCCGAACAACTCAAAGAAGCGCACGGCTACGCGTACGGCGGGGCCATCATCCAGGACATGGGATATTACCCGCACGGAAGTTTTTTCTTCAGCGACTTGACGCATTACGTCCGGAGCGGTGATTTCGTTCTCGCTCTCCT
>Ga0210384_10002537_pt1 | contig 22177 bp, 14 predicted proteins | sample IncBWH2MmetaG_FD_160574 | JGI IMG/M metagenome (GOLD analysis project Ga0210384, IMG submission 160574) | Forest soil microbial communities from Barre Woods Harvard Forest LTER site, Petersham, Massachusetts, United States - Inc-BW-H-2-M | ecosystem: Environmental > Terrestrial > Soil >...
GTTCAAACAAGCTCACGAGCTTGTCGGGAAACTGCGTGACTCCGTCGAAGACGCGGACCTTGGTCTGCTTCACCACCTGCCTCACCCGGCCCGCCATCTCCGACAAATGTTCGCACAAGCCCCGCAGTCCTTTTTTCTTTTTCGCCGACATCTCTTCTACTTCCGCGATGACCCGTTGAGTATCGTTCAACACCTGACGCGAAAAACGCAAGAGCTCTTTGTATTGCTTCTGGCGCTTGGCTTCCCCTTCCGGACCCTTATGGCGGCTCGCCGTCGCAATCGCGAACACGCGCTTGCTAATACTGCGCGTGCGGTTGCGCACCTTGCGCTTCAGCTTGCCTGCCTGTGTTTCGATCTTCTTCATGGTGCGCGTCAGCACGCGCGCGCCATCGCCCAGCAGACTGGAATCGGTGGGGTAATGAATGTTGGTCTCCACCACCGTCGTATCCACACGCAGCTTGCGCCCCTGAATCACGCCTTCTTCCTGCGCGATCTCGACCAGGCGCCGATGCAGTTCCGCAATCACTTCGCCGCCCAACGCCTGCGCGATGCGCGCCAGTGTTTTCGCATCCGGCACCTTACCCATCCCGATTCGCGTGAAGTCGCGATAGGCCAGGTTCATCCGCACCTCACGCTCCAACACATCGAAGCTCCAGTTGCGCACGTGCTTGAGCAGCAGCAGCCGCAGCACCATCTCGGCAGGCGTCTGCGACCGGCCCCTGGTGGCGCTGTGCTCGTGCCGTTCGCCTTGCGCTTCATATACCCGGTCGATCAGTTCTTCGTCGTCCAGCAACCGATCGGCTTGGACCATCCACGGCTCCCAAAACGCCCTGACATCTTCGTCGATCATGCCTTCCCACAGCACCCGTTGTCCTTGTTTGCGTCGTGTCATGCCCTATTGTGCAGGCACATTGAAACAGGATCAATAGCGAATGTTCTGGCACCGAATCGGTGACCCGATTCTTCACCTGTCGGGCTCAGGACAATCTATTTTGCGACGGAAAGTAGCTAGTCTCTAGTCTCCTGTCCCAGAAATAAGTAAACGAAGTCAGCCGGGGATTCGTCTAAGATTTAGGGGGATCTTAGATGCGTACTGGCCGACCCAAGCAGCCGTTGATCATCACCGAGGAAGAGCGTGAGCGACTGGAATCGCTGGCGCACCGGGCACACAGTCAGGCGCTGCTGGCGCGGCGAGCGCGGGTGGTACTGGCGTGCGCCGAAGGAATGGAAAATCAGATCGTGGCCCGGAAGTTGCGTTGCTCGGTGGGCATGGTGGGCAAGTGGCGCGCGCGGTTTCTGAAAGGCCGCTTGGAAGCGCTCTATGACGAACCGCGGCCCGGAGCGCCGCGCACCGTGAGCGACGCACAGGTCGAGCAAGTTGTGATCCAGACATTGGAAAGCACACCACGCGGAGAAACGCACTGGTCAACGCGTGGCCTGGCCAAGGCCACCGGACTGAGCCGCATGACTATCAGCCGGATCTGGCACGCTTTCGGCTTACAACCGCATCGCACCGATACTTTCAAACTGTCGCCGGACCCGCAGTTGATCGACAAGGTGCGCGACATTGTAGGCCTATATATGAACCCTCCGGAACACGCTTCGGTGTTGTGCGTAGACGAAAAGAGCCAGATTCAAGCGCTCGATCGCACACAGCCACTTCTGCCTCTGCAACCAGGTCAGGTGGAGCGAGGCACACATGATTACAAACGAAACGGAACCACCTCATTGTTTGCTGCGCTGGAGTTGAAGACCAACCAGGTCATCGGCCAACTGCATCGCCGTCATCGCTCGCTGGAATTCCGCAAGTTCCTGGACACGATCGAATCGCAGGTGCCGGCCGGACTGGAGGTCCATCTCATCGTCGACAATTACGCGACTCACAAAACGACGATGATCCGGAAGTGATTCGCCAAGCGCCCACACCTCCACGTTCACTTTACTCCCACCTACGGTTCCTGGATCAATCTAGTCGAACGCTGGTTCGCCGAACTCACCAACAAACGGATTCGCCGCGGCGCATTTCGCAGCCTAAAGGAGTTGGAAACCGCCATTCGCGAATATATCGTGATCCACAACGAAGATCCCACGCCCTTCGTCTGGACCAGAACCGCAGGCCAGATCCTCGCCAGCATTGCTCGATACGCACAACGCACTCTCAACGCACACCCCGCTCGACTTATCGCACGAACCACTGGGACAGGAGACTAGCGGACTTGGCCGAGTCTCTCATTAACTTCTTTCAATTGAAGACGCAATTGAGGAGCTTTATCCAGATCAGGGCTCACTCGCAGGGTTGCTTCTAGATTCTCTTTTGTGCGGAGCAAGTACTCGCGGCGACTATCCTGATTGAAGAGTTCTGCGTACAATTCGGCGAGGAGGAAGTACGTATCCGGATCGTCTCTATCCATCGCAAGAGCCTTTTTGCAATTCGTGATAGCTCGATGGTAGTCATTTCCTTCTTTATCACACGCGCACAAACCGAAATAAGCAGCTGCGGCTTGCGAGCGGTAGAGAACACGCCGCCCACTGCGATGTTTCAGCATACCCGTTCCAAGTCCCCAATATCCTGCGACCTTAAGAAAACCCGAGCCGAATTCCTGAAGCTGCAAGGCGCGGTGGTAGTCCACGGCGGCTTCCTCGAACTTCTTTTGCACTCGTCTGGCATCCGCACGCACGAGATACGCCTGCGCGGATGAGCCGTCCAGCCTGATAGCCTGGTCCGCTTCAGCTTCCGCCTCCTTGGGGCGATCAACCTCATAGAGTGCTTCAGCGAAAAGACTTCTCACGAACGGGTTCTGAGAATCTTGAGTCGCCGAACGCTGGAGCTGTCGAACCGCCTCCTGCTGGTCCCCGGTATCTAACAGTAGAATTCCATACTGTGTTCGAGCCTCCACGTAGTCGCTGTCGACCTGAACGGCTTTCGAGCAGGATTTCAAAGCATCTTCCGTTTTGTTCTGCGCTTGTTGCACGCGGCAGAGTCCTAGTGCGGCCGCACTAAAGGACGCATCCTCTTTCATAGCTTTGGAAAAGCGATCTGCAGCTCTACTCAGGTCCACCGCATTCGCTTTCGACCTGGTCCAGATTTCCTCGCCCTCGTCATAATAAGCCTTCGCCGCGGGCTTCAATATTCGTGGATGCAAAAAGCGAAGCGAAACAGTTTGCGTGGTCCCAGGTACGACGTTGATCTCGACGGAGACCGGGTCGTACCCCATTCGGGCTCCTTGTACCCGGTGTACGCCGCTGGCCAGTCCCGGGATTTTCAGGTGAGCGGTCGAATTCGCGATTCCAATGCGCTGGCCGTCCATCGAAACCTCGACGCTGTCCAGATTGACCTCGACGATCACACTCCCGTTTTCGAGCTCAGGGAGTTGCGCACCGATTTGGATACGCCGCTGCTGACTATATCCGAGGATAAGATCGTCGGGGAAGTAGCCGGAGTCCCACGGGTTCTGTTGCCTGCCCTGTTTCCGTGCATAGCTTCGCACTTCGCGCTTTACGTAGGAAACCAGTTCGTCTGCTGTAACCTTGCCGTCCGCGGGATCAACGTCAGCGTCCCCCAGCCACCCTCGCACCAGGTAGTAACTGAACACGCCGTTGCCACCAGCCAGCGCAGGATCCTCGAAGCTGTTCTCCGACGCGTGACTAGAGGTTAGTGTCAAGACTCCCTGAGGCAGGCCACGAAGGCTCTCGTTGACGCGTTCGAGCGTGCTATTGACGGTAATCTGACCCGAGTGACAAGCATCAACCAGTAATACTTTCCAAGAGGCTTTTACGTTCTGAGAGAGGACTTGTCCGAGCCGCTCCATCGGATAACCCGTCTGATCGATCCGGGACAAGTCAACGTCAAAAGGCGCCAGGTAACCTTTCCCTGTGGAATCAACAATGCCATGCCCCACAAAGAACACAATCACGCGATCGTTGGCCTGCGCCTTGGAAGGAAGCCAATCCTCCAGCGCGCTCCGGATATTCTTAAGAGTCGCGTCAGGCCCAATGAGCTTCTTCACGTTTTCATACTCGATGTTTCCGGCTTCCTTGCTTATCAGTGTCGAGTAAACGTTCTCGGCATCCTTTTCCGCAAAGGGCAGCTTGTCTTCCTTCGGAAGGCCCTGGTATGACGAGATCCCTATAACGACGGCGTACCCACGGGGAACAGCGACGGGCATTCTCAGTTCGGCGGCAGCCCCGACTCGGAAGGGGACCAAGTCCCTAGCCGCCAGCGGGGGTGGCGTATTCTGAGGAGCCCCCATGATCGGACCAATAGCGACCAGGCAAAAGAGCGTACGTTTCAATGTCCACCTCTGCATTCCGCCGGCAACCGTCGCGACGATTTATAGTTTACTCTAACGATGAGCGACGCGGAACTCATACACAATTAGGCCCGGACCATTCTTGGATTCGATGCGAGTGCCCTCAGCCTCGGAGGTGAGCCGAAGTTCGCGAGGCTTCAGAGTACTCGGCGGGGACGCTTCCGAGTGCGGTATAAGCTCCGATGCTTTCGCGATTTGCGCTGCTCCCGCATGGTCGTCCATACACGCTTGACCCACCCTAACGTATTCACGGCATCTCGGTACCATCGTCCTTGGCACTGGACCGTCATCGATACGAGGCCGCCAGTTGAGCGCCGGGAACGGGGCTGGCGAAATCAGCCAGTAGATGAGATCAAAACCAGGTTTTCCGCGGACCACATAAAACGTGGAACCCGCCGGAACTGCGTAGTCGGTACCCCCTTCAATGCGGTTACTTTGGTCGGATCCGGGCGAAGGATATAGCCACTCCGCGTCTCCGTCTGAGCTCCTATAGTATGCGTATAAATACCCTGGAAACGAGGTTCGCAGACGGAAGCGAATCTCATTCCCGTTATCTAGAACGGTTTGTGGACTCAGCGGTCGCCAGGTTCCGTTCTCGGATCGCTCAATCGCGAGGTCAAGATGCGTCTCGTTAGGGCGGGGCGGTATCGGACTTGACTTCGTTTGCGCCAAGACTTGCCTTGACAAACCGACGAGCCAGAACAATACATGGATACTTCTAATCATGTCGGATCTTAATTTCGATCACGATGCGCTCCTCTTGACTGGCCGAGACCCTCACAGCGTATACGGAGTTCGGAGGTTCATCGGAGCCCGAAGACCGACCGACCCTTACAATGGACAAGTCTCTGCTTACCAGTTCGGTTTGTAATCTGGCCACTGCATCGCCGTCACTTGGCTGCAACGCGACGTTCGTATCCCCAATGCCATTCACTTTTGGACCGGCAGGCGGACGCCCAGCGGAAGGCTGAGTTGATTTTCGTATCGCGTCGTTGAGTTTGTAGACGTCTTCTTGCTTTTCGGTCAGCACAACCGAGAGAGTATCAATTCCCCGCGGATCTCTCACCATGAAGCAGTAATTCTCCGGCACCCGCCGAACCGTTCCCGCATTGACCAGGTTCGATTCGTCCGGCATGAGGGCCGACGGCATCAGCGGCGGTGTTTGCCACGTTCCGGAGGAGCCTAGGTTGAAGACATAGAGGTAACCGTTTCGGTTGGGCCTGAATTGGATGGCAAGACAATCTCCGGCCCTGAAGTTCGAATCCGGATCGACCCATTCGGTGGCATTGCTCGCTGTATTTACTTTCAATAAGTTATAACGTAAGCCGAGGTGTAGAGCCACGGGGGGAGGAGCTTCTTTCTTTTTCGGGCCAAGTGGACTGGGGCGAGGCGCCTCTTGCAGATACAACTGGCGAGCTGTCATCCCCGCATCCTGCGCAACCAAGGTGGCGAGAGACATTAATAAGACTACAGCAGACCGCATAGTCAACCCTCCAACTGGAACGAACTCCAAACCGCTCTAACAAACCGAATGGTAGCAGGATTAAAATCCCAAGTGAAGGGCCCCAATGTTCGTCGCCCGGTGAAAGGGGGTCACCGCTCAATAGTGTAGGGGAACCGAACTAACATCACACGCACAACGAAAGCCAAGGGCGTCGTCCGTGTATGCGGGCGGCACAACGGCCGGGTCAGCTGATTTGGCTAATGCGATGCTTCTTCGGTAGCTGCCCCCGTAAACGAAAAACCAAGCAACGCCCGGCACGAGTGGGAGTCTTGGGTATTGATGCCGAAACGACGCGAACTCCTCACGTGTTGGCGGCCGAGTGGAGTTGACAAATTCAAAAACATTTCCTGCCATATCGAGTGCACCGTAGAAACTGGCGCCTGAGGGAAACGAGCCGACGGGAAATAGTCTGGGCGGCCTACCGTCCACCGCGACGTTCGCGCGTGTAACGTCGGCTTCATTGCCCCACGGATACTCGCGTCCATCGTCTCCGCGAGCCGCCTTCTCCCATTCTTCGGCTATCGGAAGACGTTTGCCGGCCCCCGCGCAGAAACTCCGCGCCTGCTCAGCCGTAATCCCGGTCACGGGCAAAGCATCCGCGACGGTCGGCTTCGGATAGGCAAGCCCCCGCGCGCGGGAGTATTCACGAAAGGCGCGATTCGTAACCTCCGTCTTGTCGACATAGAAGGCTGGTAGATTTGTGGATATGCGATCCGGGCCGAAAAAAAATTTGCCCTCAGGCACAAGCAACATATCGCCGCTGGAGTAACTGAGCCGCAGCGCGAATTGCTGTGGTGTCGGTGGCGGGGGTGGGGGGGGATGGATGAAAAACAACGCGTATATAAGCACAGCGCCAATCAGCAGGATTCCCCCACCAAATATGATCCAGACCGCATTGTCCGAACCGTTTCGTTGGTCCCGGCCGTTCCGCGGCGTCTCGACCAGTGGTCTTGTGATTTGGCGACTTCCGCCATCTTTTTGGTCCGCTTCGTGAATCTCGAGGTCTGGCTGCGGGTGCAAGGAAACGGGACCAAGGGTAGTGGATAGATATCTGAGGTCGACGAGCAAATCCGCAGCAGTTTGATAGCGAAGCGCCGGGTCTTTTTCGAGGAGCCGGGCCACGATCTCGCAACAGCGCGGATCAGCGTCGGGGTTGAGGTCCGCCGGCGAGGGCGCGGGTGTAAACAGGTGCCCGTCCTCTATCGCGCGGTAGGAATCGCCTTCGAACGGATGCTTTCCGGTGAGCAACTCGAAGAAGACCACGCCGAGTGTGTAGAGATCGCTACGCTGATCGCACGGCTCGCCTCGGATCTGCTCGGGACTCATGTAATAGGGCGTGCCGAGCCGTTCACCCACGGTGGTCAGTCCGGGCGCCTGGTCGGCGGCCTTGGCGATGCCGAAGTCAAGCACGACGGCCCGTCCCGAGGTATCCAGCCGGATGTTCGCAGGCTTCAGATCGCGGTGAACCACACCTTCGGAAGCGGCCAAGACCAGCGCGTCGGCCACCTGCGCGATAATGTAGACGGCGATAGCGCCAGAGACCCAGCCCTCTCGATCCAGGTAGCGCCGCAGGTCCTCGCCGCGGACATACTGCATGATGATGTAATGCAGGCCATCGCCTTCGTCGACGTCGATGATCGAGACGATATTCGGATGACCTGAGAGCGTGGCCGCGGTGCGCGCTTCCTGCATGAATCTCTCGACAGCTCTGGGTTCGTTGGCGAGCGATTCATTCAGGACCTTGACCGCAAACAGTCCTGCGGTCCTTCGATGCCGGGCCAGGAAAACGTCCGCCATGCCCCCGCCGCCGATCCAGCGGAGAACTTCGTATTTGTTCCCGATTAGATTGGCTAGGGCGTCGAGCGTTTGATTCTGGCTGGACATCGCATTACCGCCCCTTATTCTAAACCGAATGCTTTGCCTTCGGAGTGAAAGCTCTCGTGGCCGCATCTCTAAGATGGCGTTCGTTGATCGGCATCAAGAAGGCCAGGCACTCGCGATGAGGGCTTCCGCCGAGGCGTTCGCACACGGAGTTTGCCTTCGGCCACCGCACGGGTCCCCAGAACCCTGACGCCCATGGCATGGCAAGAAGAAACGTGCGGCTCAGGACGATATCTGGGTGATCCAATCGGGGTCACCCCGAATAGTGACATCCTACACCCGGCCTCTACCGCGCATCAGAGCCGAGGAAGTCATTCATTGCATCGGATGCACCGTTGTAGCCTTTTCGATTACTGCCGTTTCCAAGCGAAAAGGACTCTCCTGCTTTGGTGACGATTACGAGCGACTGATTGTATCCAATAGTTTCCACAGTTACTCGGCGGATTTGCTCAAGGGGCAGTGTCACGGAACTGGTCAGTCCCCACTTGCTCTTTTTCAGAGTCAACGCGCCATCAGTGCGCGACATGATAATCATCCGTTGGGCTGTCATCAGGAAAGATCCGAATGCCAAGAGCGGGACTGCAACAATAACCAGCGTCACCGCGAACGAGGCGGCGTTATGGCGGAAAAACAGAACCAGCCCTAGCGTCACGCTAATGATCCCAAGAACGAGTAAGTAGATCCAGAAAGAGTAATAGGGAGGGTCTAGAACTATTATTCTGGATCGAGTGTTCTCGATAACTTGAATCGCCTCAGACGGGAGCATTGCATTATTCGTCCCTTATTCTAAATCGCACCTTGTCTTTTGGAGTGAAGGCGCTCATGGCGGCTCTTCAGAGTCTCCACGGGCACTTTTGAAATGATCCCCGAGGCCTGTTTTACCGCCCATCGCGTTTTAATAAGCGTCTTTGAAACCACAAAGGCCACCTAAATCAGAATTGTCCAAGCCTTTTCGTAATCGTCTTCTGGCTCAGCGCCAAGGGCCGTTAAAGCCGGTCGAAGAGCGTGTCTCGAGGCAATCAAGACGCCCAGGTCTTCAGCACTCTCTCGTATATACACATAGCCTCCGCAGAACCAGGATTCTAGTGTTTTTGGTTCAACACTCGTCAGAGACTTCCGCTCCATGAGCGGCACGTAAAATGGGAAGCAGTTGAAACATGGGTCTGTAATGGGAGGCAGTAGCAACTCCCTAGATCTTTGAAAGAAGATTTGCTCACCCCCCGAGGTCATGATCTGTATCACGCTGCCCCAACCGAGCATTGAGCGGCGTGCGTCTTCGCGAGCCTCCGGAGAGCGACTAATCTGGAAGACATGATTCCTCAACGTCCTTAACCGCTCTCCTGGAACAAGGTGAAAGAAATCATCCTTTGTCCAAATAGTGGGCGCCGGTCGGTCCGGCCAGACCCCCAAGCCCAATTTGGGAAGCCAGTTCTTGCCCTGGCTGGAAAAACGACTGGCACTGCCGTCTTTGTGCTGGAGGTGGGCCATATGAATGAATACCTCCGCGGCAAGTCCCCATTGTGCCGCAACTACCGCGCTGAGCCTCTCAAGAAACCTCCCCACCAATCTGGATTCATGCTCGGGCATCGGAAAAGCTGAAACCGGCAGAATCACGGCCTCGTGCGGTTGCTGAAGCGGAATCACCTCTAAGCGGAGAAGTCCATGCTCTCGATCTGTGGCTGAGGAAGAAATCATGTTCACACTTCCGGATATGGAGTTCCTTCTTCCTTTATTTGTTTCGTTAGATCTATGAGCTGCTGCTCAACATCGATTTTTGAGGCCAGGAGGATGCCCTTATCCGCCGGGCTCTCACGGACGTAGACATCAAACAGTTCAAAGCATTGGGCAATTACGTCTGGGGATTGGGAAAAAAAATCCGAAGAATCCAAAAGCGGGAGTATGAAGGGAATGCCTTTCATCTGGGGTTCGTCTTGCAGGCCGGTTCCAAAAAACTCCTTGCTCTTGGGAAGAAAACTATCCTTAAGCGAGTGGGCTTGTGCCCAACCCTTGCTCAACTGCTTCAGTAGCGGAAGTTTTTTTTCTTGCGCGGGAGTAATCGGCGATGCCGGCGCTGCCGCGTTCGGGTCTGGTTTCAAGAATATGATGCTCAGCCCGCCGTGGCCGAAGAAGAGTTCCCGCTGCAGTTTGTCGGATTTTTCCAGAAACCAGTAGACGTAGTCAGGCATGTATTTCGTGGCATCCGGCAAATCCAGAGATTTTCCCTGTTTCAGGTTGTCGAACATCGTTTTCGTCATCTCCTCGACGTCACTCTTAGAGGGAAATTCCGGCAATGCCGCGCCGGGCTTTCGGCCTAGCCCCAGGATCGGAAAGAGCTCCATCATGTTGTTCAATAGCGGTTTCATCAGGTCAGGATAGACAGTCTTGTATTGGAGAAATACCTCAGGACGCAGGCCCGACTCTTTCATCAGTCCCGTCCAGCGGGTCAAGAACTCCATCAGCCAGCTATGCTGCGCGGCGGGGATCGGGAAGGCGGTGACGGGCGCCCAATACAGAAGGCATTGAGTCAAGTTGTGTGCCCGCCGCCATGGCAGCAACTCCTGAGGGTGGTCGATAGATGTCAAGCGGCTGCCCATCATCCCGACCCCGAGGTTGGGATGTTAGGCGGGGTGCCCACGCGTGGTCCCGCCGATGCAGATGCACCTTCGGCGCCCGCATGAGCCCCCTCGAGAAACGTATGGAGCGGTTTAATCTCGACCTCTGTCAATTTCGGCTCTATTGCCATAAAGTAAACACCCGCGATGTCTAAGCCTTTGGCCTCAATGCTGAGATTTTTTGCCTCCAGACTGATTCCCTTCACCTCTACTGTCATTGCAACAATCTCACCCGCCATGTTGTGGTTGTGTAGCCAGTCCTCGATTTGATGGCAATGTACGCCGGGTTCCTCTTTGTTTTCTTCGCCGGCGTAGACTTCGACTCTTGGGGCCATGCGGGTGTGGTTTTGCGTTCCAACATTTGTGTGTAACTCGGCACCGACAACGGTGTGGTTCCGATTGCCAACAATCGTGCTTGTCACGTTCCCTACGGTTGTCAGGTCCTGATTCCCCATGATCATCCGAGTCTCGTCGCCCATAATCGTTGTTTTAACGTCAACATTGATCTGCTCGGTCAAGTTCCCGTCAATCTGCTGCCAGCGGTCCCCGTGAACCAACTTTGCGTCGATGCCAGTGCAACCGGCCAGAGCGGTTGGACTGGTCATCGACGAATACGCGAGCGCGCCGCTCGCTGAAAGAGCCTTGTCCGTCCCGGGATCCTTTACCTTCCTGGGGGTCTTTGTACTGTTATCAAAAACGCTCATAGATCAACCGACCTCTCTGGAATAAATTTCAATGGATTCGCCAACCTGCATTGATGCGATGTCTCCGTCCGAGTGAAGTAGCAGGATGGCCCCGCAATTTTTCGTCTCCCCAGAAATCCATCCGTGGGAGGCTTGTCCAGCTTGTTCAACAAAACAGCCTAGCACAAGCCAACGCGTACATTTTTAATCGGCCTCTTCGGTAGCCTCGTGGTCCTCATGGTGGATCTCTTGGCCTGTAGGGGTTATGAGTGTGCCCGCAGATGTGTCTAACTGTCGCTCTTTCTGCTCCCACTCCTCTACTTGTGTCGGCAACGTTCCGTGGTGATGCGCCGTCCAGATTGGGTCGGGTCCGATAGTAGTTTGAGCCGGAGTGGAGGTCGAACGGTTCGGGGGTGGGCTGTAAGGAACGTTCGCAGCAGAACCGGGTCCCGAGACGCTCACATTTGCAAATTGTAAGATTCGGTAAAGGAGCTCTCACTGACATTCGAACCGACCTCTTGGTTGATCTTACCTACAATCATCCGACCTCTCTTGAAAAAAACGTGCTCTTGCAATGGATTCGCCCTCCGGCATCGATGATGATGTCTCCGTCGGAGTGAAGCAGCAAGGTCGCTCGGCCATTTTCGTCCGTGTTCTCGATCATGGCGACCTTGATATGCTTCGGCGTCGCGATGACGATCGACTCCTTCCCCTCTTTATCCACCAGTTGAATGCGATGGCCGCTCCTGGTGACGATGCGCTTGACATCGTCATTCCCATATTCCTCGCCCCAGAAATCCTCCGTGGGAGGCTTGTCTGGTTTGTTCCACAAACAGCCAAGCAGAATAGGACGCTCGGGATCGCCGTCCTCGAAAGCTACCACCACCTCGTCGCCGATTTCGGGAATGAACATGAAACCGCGGTCCCCTCCGGCGTGTGGCGTCATCATGCGCGCCCAGAACGTCTGGCCCTGTTCCTGCCAAATGTACTGCACCTTTATCCGTCCCAGCTTCTCGGGATCGTTGTTGTCGAATACACGGGCAACAACGACCCCGTACCAGGGATTGCTTTTCGGCCGTTCAGGATTTCTGTACTCCGACGACGCGGTACACCAGAATTCATTGGTATACCCATCCGGCTTCCAGTGATGAGCAACCTTAGTCACGCCGTAAGTGCCGTCCGCGTCAACCAAGCCCTGAATGACCACCTTCTTACCCGCCCCTACACCCGGGTTCAGGGACACGCCGTAGCCAATGACACTGGTTTGAATCGCGCGTTTCATTTCTTTTTGCAGCAACTCGTGATATCCGTCCAGATCCAACGGACCTCTCCGATCGCTCACATAACCGGGTTTGTGTTTTGTGTCAGACTGCGACTTCACCTTGCTGACCATATGGCTGGCCCCGTCGAAAAACGCCGGTTCGCCTTTGACTTCGTTGTAGTACTTGCTTAGACCTTGCAATGGGTTATAGTGGGCGCCGTCCATCGCCGGGGAGCCCAGCTTCCCGCGCACCCGGAAGCTCATGAGCTGGTCTTCGGCTCGCCATTGAAGCGTCGGTCCGGCCTCAAAATCCTTCTTCAAATCCACGACTTCTGCATCCTGTTCATTCGGGGATACCCAAAAGACAGCGTCATCTGCTGTTCTGACCAGGAACCTAAAATCTGTTTCTCCCCATTGCACCAAAGGCATCGGAAAACTTCCCCCGCCCCCACCGCCCACCGTCAGATTTGCCCGGCCCGTGGTCTCGCTGGCGACATTCGGGAGAGTGTTCTGACCGAAATCGTAGTACTTTTGCCGAGTTGCGACATCCATGTTATAGGTCTTGCTCACACCCGTCAGGCGGGCCGTGTAGCTGCCATAGATTTCATACTCCAGTTCGGCATCCAAAACCATTCCGCTGAAGAGATACGTTTGATTTTCATCCTCGTCAAAGGCGATCACCTGCAGGTCCTTACCGAGCGAGTCTTCAATCGGAAAGCGTTTGTCCTCGGTCTGACGGCACCGGACGTAACACCACCAATGCTGATTGATTTCCTGGATTACGTCCACTTGTTCAAGCAGAACGTCTTCACTGAACTCGTAAATCGGTTTGCCGTCGATATCCACTCGTACATAGGCGGCCGCCATGGTCTCACCCCTTCTTCTTCTTCTTCTCCAGGCCCACCCGCAAGGCGCAGGTTCCTGCCAGTCCCACTCGCGCGCCCTTCTTCAATCGTACGGGCCTACCGGGCGGGATCTGCTTCTTGTCGAGGAACGTACCGTTGGCGCTGTTCAGGTCAACCAAGAACAACTTGCTTCCCTTCCGGAGGACCTCGCAGTGAAAGCGCGAGATCATCTGGTCCGGATCCTGCAAAACGATGTCGTTCTTGGATCCGCCATCCTGAGCGATCGCGCCAATGTGAACTACTTCCTGGTCGAGCTTGTAGCGCCGGTCTTTGTCCAACCCCTCAACGACTTCAAGGTAGGGTTCCTTCTTACCAAAGCCGGCGATGACAAGAATCCCCGCGCCTAACAGCACGACGAAGCCGCAGCCGAACGCAAGATACTTGATCCGGTTCCGAGCCTGGACGGCGCTGCCGACGAGGCTCTGCAGATGCTGGATCTGAGGGTTATTCGGCGCGATCCGCTGCGCGATGGCGAGCTGGGATTGAGCCGTAGCCAAGTCGCCGACCACGAAGGCCGCTTCGCCCGACTTCAGCGCTTGGTCGAACGCCGCGGCCTTCTGAGCCGCGTCCTGACTCTGCCTAGCCTGTTCTTCAATCTGCTTTTGTTGTTGCGCTTTCGCCTGTTCGATCTTCTGCTGAGCGTCGCGGTAGCCCTCGCGTGCGTTCACGTTATTCGGGTCGATGCTCAGGATATTCTTGTAAAGACGAGCTTGTTCTGCCGGATCCTTGATGTCCAGGGCTTGCGTCGTCAGCCTGGCGACCTGAGCCTGCTTGGCATCTTCCTTCGCCTGATTCGGGTTCAGGACGATGGTCTGCGGCGGCGCCGCGATTTGCGGTGGCACAGCCGGAGGCGGAGCAATCACAGCCGGAGGCGGAGAAATCACAGCCGGAGGCGGAGAAATCACAGCCGGAGCAGCCGCCGCGACGACTGCACCAGGGTGACCGCCCAGCACCTGCGGAAGGGCTTCGATTTTGATGTTTTTGAAATCGAGATTCGAGTCTCCATCCGGCGCCAGTAACGCAATCGCACCGGCTGCGGTACGAGCTTCCTTCTTGGGAGCCATTCCTTCCGGCCGGGTATCGTCGTATTCGTTCACCGGATACCCGTTTACCCAAATCTGGAAATGTCGGCCCCGGGCAGCAATCGTTTCCGTAAAGAATTCGTTGTCGCTCCCTAGTAACTGGCGTGGCTTGAACCCGGCGATTCCCCCGGTGGCGACTTCGTTTTCGATCTGCATTTCGTAACCGGTCTGAAACTTCCCAGGATCCGAACGCACGAGGACCGCGGTTTTCGGATGCTGTTTCTTGTTCTTGCTATTCACTTGAATATCGATCTGCAGCACAAAGTCGTCGTACGCCGCTTGTGATTCAAGCTGCCCAGGTCCTTTCATGCCGTGAATGACGCCGTTCGCCACAGTCCATTCAGCTTCCTTAGGCTTGCCTTCTCCGGGCTTGAACACCTTGCCGAACTTCTTGAATAGGCCGCCTCCCTTGGGATTAGCCGGGGTCTCGCCGACCGATTTCCACCCCGACAGGTCCGACCCATTGAACAGCGCGCGTGTCCCGATCGGCTTGAGCTTGATATTACGAAATTCGATAGCGGAGCCCTTGTTGCCCGCCAGAGCGATGAACCCGGCCTTGCTCTTTGCGTCGCTCGCCTCGCCGGCCTTGCGCTTATCAATTTTCACGGAAATATGGTCGGCGCTTAGCTCGGCTTCGAGCGTGTGCCATTGATTCAGCTGGAGCTTGCCGTCGGCCTTGAACATCTTGACCACACTGCCGGCCGGCCACTTGGAATCCGAGTCGTCCAATCGCAGTTCGTAGCCAGTCTCCTGCGGAGGGCCATCCTTCGAGATCCGCAGAAGAACAGCGCTGTCCGGATCGGATGAGGAGCGGAAATCCAGTTTCAGAATAAAGTCCGAAAACGCTGCGTTCGTCTGCAACACGCCTGGGTCGCCGCCATCGAAGGAAAGTACGCTATTAGCGATCTTCCAGTTCCCCTTGCCCTGCCGCGTCCAGCCGAAGGAAGACTGTCCGTCGAAAAGCAGAATCCACCCTTCCTGCGCTTCCGCGCGGGAAATGTTATTGTCGGCCGCAAGGAGCGACGTGGCTATCGACAGTGCACAGACGAGCGCTAGCATTCTATTTGGCGGCCGCCGCAGCTTCCTCTACTGTGAAGGTGAGCCCCTCCTCTTTCCCATATCCGATCTGCAATGTCTGTCCGGCGGACACCTCGCCAGCGAGAACGGCCGTCGCGACCGGGGAAAGCACCAGTTGCTGTATGGTTCGGCCAACTGGCCGCGCGCCATACGCGGGATCGTAACTCTGTTTGGCCAGATGCGTCAACGCCTCCGGCGTTACGTCCAGCCGGATTTCGCGATCCTCCGCAAGCTTCTTGCGCAAACTTTCAAGCTGGACTTTGACAATGCGCTCAAGGTCAGACTCCATCAACGAATTGAACGTGATCACCTGGGAGATGCGGTTATACAACTCCGGGCGCAGGTTGGCTTTGACGGCATCCAAAATGATCTCCTTGCGCTTTTCGAGGTCATCCGTCATCTCGATAGCCTCGCGCACACCGAGGTTGGAGGTGAACAGAATCAGCGTGTTCGAGAAGTCGCAGAATCTACCCTTCGCGTCCGAAAGGCGGCCTTCGTCGAGCACGCCCAGCAGCAGATCCAGGATCTCGGGATGACCCTTTTCCACTTCGTCGAATAGGACCACGGAATAAGGAGACCGACGAACCTGCTCGGTCAGGAAGCCGCCTTCGTTGGAACCGACCAGGCCGGGACGCGAGCCGATCAGTCCCGCGACCGAGGATTGATCCTTGTACTCGCCCATATCGATTCGGATGAGGGCCGCCTCATCGTCGAACAGCGCCTCGGCTACGGCTTTGGCAAGCTCAGTCTTGCCGACGCCCGTCGGGCCGACAAACAGGAACGAATTCGGTTTCCGGCCGGACTGAAGATCTGCCCGCATCCTTCGCGCCGCCTCGCAGACTGCGACGACCGCCTCATCCTGGCCGAACACACGCTCGCCGATTCGCTCTTCCATCTTCAACAGGCGGTCGCGTTCGCTTTCGAGCATGCGCTGGATAGGAACGCCGACTCGCTCGGCGACCGTCTCAGCGATATGCTCGGGCCGGACCTCGTCCGGAACCACGTTTTGCCCCACCGCTGCCGCGGCGCGTTTTTCCAAGTCGTCGCGCTGCTGCTCCAGATACTTCAAAGTACCGTACCGGATCTCGGCCGCCTTCGCCACGTTGCCTCCCGACTCGGCCGAGGCGAGGAGCGCGTTCTGTTCTTCAATTGCCTGCTTGGTCTTCTGCAGGCTGTCGGAAGTCTCCTTCTGCTGCTTCCACTGACTGACCAGGGCTTCCACTCCCGGTTTGATCTGCGCAATTTCCGCCTGAAGCGCTCCTACCGCCCTTTGTTGCGCGGGCGTGCCAGAACTGCTCAGTAACGATTCCAGCTCCGCTTGCTTCCGGAGGAGCAAGCGTTCCTCCTGATCGATGTGGGTTGGCTTGGATTCCTTCTGCATCCGGATGCGCGCAGTAGATTCATCGATGATGTCGATGGCCTTATCGGGAAGGAAACGGCTGCGCAGGTAGCGCCGGGAGAGCTTGACAGAGGCCTGCAGCGCGTCGTCCGACAGGCGAACGCCGTGATACGCCTCATACCGCGCCCGGATGCCGCGGAGGATGACCATCATCGCCTCGTCGGTGGGTTCCTTGACCGTCACCACGTCGAAACGGCGGGCCAGCGCTCCATCCTTTTCGATGCGTTCGCGGTATTCGTCGAACGTTGTGGCTCCCACGCAACGGAGTTCTCCGCGGGCGAGCGCGGGTTTGAGGATGTTCGCCGCATCCATGCCGCCTTCCGTGCCGCCGGCGCCCACCAGCGTGTGAAGTTCGTCCAAGAAGAGAATAATCTCGCCTTTGCGCGCGCGAACCTCGTCCACAACGGCCTTGATTCGTTCCTCGAATTCCCCGCGATACTTGGCGCCCGCCACCATGGAAGTGAGGTCGAGGGAGATAACCTTGCACTTTTTGAGAGATTCGGGCACATCGCCTGCCGCGATGCGTAAGGCCAAGCCTTCCGCGATCGCCGTCTTACCGGTGCCGGGATCGCCGACCAGCACCGGGTTATTCTTACTCTTCCGCAGCAACACCTGAATGACGCGGCGGATCTCGTCGTCACGTCCAACCACGGGCATGAGTTCACCGGCGGCAGCCGCGGCCGTAAGATCGCGCCCAAACCGTTCCAGAGCCTTCGCACCGCCCTTCGTCGGACTCGACCCCGGCGCCTTCGGCTCGCCCAAGGCCTCGCTGGTTGAAGCGTGACTGTCGGCGGCCTTCTCCACCGACTGCTTGGTAACGCCGGCGTCGCGAAGCTCGTTCTTCAACTGCTCTTCGCTGTACTCCACGGCCGCGAGAACAAAGTCTATCGGCTCGGCCCGTTCCGTGCCGCGCCGGCTGATGATCTCAAAGGATTTCTCGATCAGGTCCCGTAGCGAACGCGAGGCCACAGGCCGCTTACCGGGCTCGAGCCTCAAGACATTTTCCTTATTCAGCTTGGTCGCGAAAGTGTCGAGCAGCGGCCCGCAGGAAACACCTGCTTTCTCAAGCATGGCGGAGAGAGCGCTCTCTTTATCCAGAAGCACGTAAAGCATATGAATGGGCGTGATTTGCGATTGCTTCCGCTGTTCCGCTAATAGACGCGCACGCTCCAGCGCGTCTTCGAGGTCACTTGAGAGCTTGTCTAGATCGATGGCCATTAGATTCCTACTCCAGGCGTCTCCGCCGAGGGGGCGGAGGTGGCTGTGACTCTGCGCTCTCTCGGCGCGGCGAATCCCGCGGCACCGACTTGTCATCGCGGCCCGGGTCGACACGCGGATCGAGCCGTGGCTCAGCGCGAGGCAGTGGTTCCGGCTGCGACAGATTGGGCGGCGTAGGTGCGCGCGGGTCCATTCGCGGCTCCGGCGACAGGGGCTCTACCGCACGGACGGGCTCCTGCGCGCTCTGCGCGTAGAACCGGTGCCGGATGTAAAGCAACGCCGTTCGAATCGGATACTGGGCCTGCAGGCCTACCCGGATATCGGTGATCGTTGGTACATCCGGAGCGTCGAAATCATACTCGAAGTTGCACTGGTCGGACAGCTTGGATTCGCACGACAGAATGACTGGTTGCCTGCGGAAACCGCTCCCTTCGTTGATCCGGATCTCGATAGCGATCTTCGTTCCTTTCTCGAACACCGCGTTCTGGTCTCCCACCAGGATGAGCCTGTACTTGTCCCGGCTCTCCAGCCGTAGTTGCGAGAAGTACATCAAGAGTTCGTCGGCCATTCCCTGCGCGCGGGCGGGCTTTGCGGCCAATTTGTACAATACCTTGCCGCCGCGATCGAATACGAAATTCATGGCTTCGAGCGACGGGCTGACGCGAAAATCGATGTACTTGCCCTCGAGCGCACGTTCGAGCCGCTGCATTGAGCCAAGGCATCCGCGGGCTTGCCGCACCTCCACTGCCAGATCGTCATGAATGCCCCACGTGCGTGTCGAGCGAAGGATCTTTTTCTGCTGCTCGATCATCTCGATGAATTCCGTTTCGCCGGTTTCCTTCAGAGTCTCGAAGTACTGCGCGACGGCCGGCGTGAGATCGAGATATGCGGCAGCGCTGTGGAATAAGCGCCGCAATTTGCCGAAGAATTCTTGCGGCGCCTGAACGGGATCGAGAATATCGTAAGCGCAGTTTTGCAACGCCACCACCATCCGATCGACGAAGGCCATGGTATCTCGGTCTATCGCTGTCTCAATGCCACGCTCGGTAAACAGAATCAGAAACTCTCGCATCGCCCGATGTAGTTCTGTATAGCGTTCCACCATCAGCGTGACATCGTCGCCGATCTTTCTCCAAGCGCTGTTTAATTCACTATGCGCCACCAGCGTGGTGCAGGCGGGAATGAAATCCGGATCTTTCTCATAACCGGCGCCGTAACGTTGCCGGCGGATTCGAGCCACCACTGCGCTGTATGCGGCGCTTTCCGGGTGCACCTGTAAGCTCAACCAGTAGGCTGGCCGCCGCTCGGTCTTCATTTGCGGGTTGAATTCATCCACGGCGCCATCGACAACCTGTTTCTCATGCGGATCGCACGCGACGTACACGCGCGACTCCGCCACTCCCTCCAGTTCGGATTTTGGGAAGCGCCGCTGGAGCGGACACTCTGGGTCGATGTCGACAATGCAACCGGCCGGCGTGAGCGCCCGACACTGGGTAACGGAAATACCGAGCGACTGATCGTCTTCATCCACCACTACAATCGGATCGTGCTTCACCGCGCCCCGTTCCGCGTCCGGCAGTCTCGGTCCACCGCCCACTAAACCAAAGGAGTTCGTGGCATAACGTAGAGCCCAGAGCAGTCCCGCTTCGAAGTAACGCTCCTGCCGCAGGAAGTGCTGGGGAGTGAGGAGCATGCCGTGCTCCCAATTCACTGTGCGGAGTTTCACATCGTCAGGGTTCATCGCGTTCCAACTCTCAGCGGAGGGGCTCCCTCCGGCATTTCCGATTCTTCGACCGCCTCTTCCCATCGCGCCTGTCCCAAGTGGGCGTTGATTCCGAGAACGGCATTCCGCCGGGCATGACCCAACCGCGGCGTGCGTTCCACATCCTCGACGACCCACGAAACAACGTGCCGTTGATAACAGCTGGTAACGAGCCCCAGGACCGAATCGAGAAGATCGCGTTTTTCTTTTTTCTGAAACTCGTAGTAGGTCTGAAGGGAAACAGGACCCAGCACCATGCTGAGCTTGGCAAGCTCCTCCTTTCGGTCCCCGACGATCGAATCCAGGCTGAGACAGGTGTGATGGACAGCGAGCCGGCTCAGATCCTGTTCCCGGATGTAGCGAAACGACGGCGACCGCTGAATCTGTTTCACGGGCAACCGGAGCATCAGGTCCAGAGCGAACTTGACGCCGCGCTCCGTGCCTGAGAGGGATTGCAAACTAGGAAGCAACAGCGCGAGGTTGTACCAGCTTTCCACCGGCCAGTTGTCGGGCGAAACACCGAACAAGGCGATCCAGCGCGCGCAGGCCGCCGGATTATCCGGGTGAATGTCGAACAGTCGGGCGCCTTCCCTCACCCAGTGCCCGGCTTTTTGCAGTGGATCGTCAAGGAGCTCGACGGTCTCCCTCGTTCCGGGCTCGGACTCGTCGCCCTTATCCCACATGCCCACGGGCAACGCATGGAAGTACCCCAGCCCGGCAATGGACAACTCGATCCGGACGCCCGGATGCAGCGCTTCGCCTGGTGCGGGATTTTGCTCCACCACCCAGCGCGTCGGATACCCTTTGCCGCTCATCCGAACGGTGACACGCGAGAGCGGCACGTTCAAATCGGAAAGTATCGCCAGCGCAGAGTCAAGCGTGTGATGGAAACTGCAGACTCCGTGAGCCAGGTTCGGCATCAGCGAATAGCGCTCCATCACGCCCACTCCAGCTCGAGCGCAAGCTCAGTATCGTAGAGGAAACGTTTTCGAAGAAAGCGGTCGAGGTCCTCTCTTAGGCACCGCAGCTCTGGCTCCGGATCGACGAATGCGTTGCGATCGAGCGCACAGACCACTTGTTGGACACGTTGCAATCCTTGCTCAGAGCGCCTCAATCCGGAAGTAACCTCCGTCTTGACAATCCTTCGATCGAAGGAGCGCGCCACCGTATCGAGGTCCGCCGGGGTCACGATCCGGTCTCGCGATAGCAGCGCCTCGGCAAACCGCGCCTGTGCCTCCTCATATCCTTCGGCATTGGTGCCACCCGCCGCTGAGGTTGGATTGGTAATGCGGATTCCTGGAGCCGTTCCTTTTTTCAAGAGTGACTCGACTTGCCCGGGGCCGACGCGATTTCCGAGCGCACCGGACGTGGTCCAGACTCTTACGTTGATATAAGCTTCCGCCCTCCCGTCGGGACGTTTGGCAGGCTGTACCTCAATGCGGCCGTTACGGATCGCGTACCGACCGACGCCCTTCTCAGAGGACGGCTGGAACTCCGGTAAGTAAGTCGAGCCGGCTTCGCCGAAGATGGACAACGGAGCCACCAGGTAGCTTTCGGTGCCGGCTTCCTGGCTAACGGGTATGGATGCGCCTTGTTTATCGAAATAGACCGTCTGGTTCATACACTCCACGTTGGACGCAGTAATCGCGTGCATCGCAACCGATGAGATTCCGGTATGCAGCGGAGGAATATCCTTCGGAAAGGCGATGCGAAGCCAAGCCCGCGGTTCCGCGAACAACTGGGCTGCATCACGCCCGAAAATTCGCCCGAACGCCGCTTCCATGCCACGCGGCATCCCCCGCAGAAAGCGCCTGCCCGGGGGGACCGCCGGCATGACGAAGATCCGCGAACCGTAGAAGCCGTTCGGCAAAACGGGGGCTTCCTGCTCAACCGGAATCGTGCCCTGCTTATCGACACCGCCGGTGGAGGCTTCAGAGACCAGGAAGCCAAGGCCTAGAGTGCCGGCATTCGATCGCTTTGGGCGCAGAATGCCCGGGGATGCAAGGTCGCCGTCGCCACCGACGAGGCACCACGTCTCGGCTTCGAGCGTATGCTGAATCCCGTAAGCATCCGGCCCTAGCTCAAAGAAGAAGCTATGGTGGCTGAGATGATTCGCCGGAAGATTCTCAATCGCAAGGTACACAGCGGGGTTTGGCCCCAGGTTCACGCGAACCGGATCCAGCGAAGGGCGCCGCGACTGGAACGATTCCGGCATTTCAACGCCCGGCATCAGTCGAAGCGCCCCGTCCTGATAAGTCGCCGCAACCACAATGCGAGCAGTCGAGACGGCGACCGGCGCATCCGTCGTAAAGGTGAGCCGTTCTCCGCTGTACGCTTCTCCGACCAACTCCATACCAGCTTCGATGAGATGCGCCCCTGAACCTGCCAGGAAGCGCACTACTGTCTGCGCCGGGCGGGCCATTCGTCTTTCGATCCTGAGTCCCGCGATCAGCTCGTCCAGGAGCGCAAGACGAATGCGTCCG
>Ga0210384_10002540_pt1 | contig 22166 bp, 15 predicted proteins | sample IncBWH2MmetaG_FD_160574 | JGI IMG/M metagenome (GOLD analysis project Ga0210384, IMG submission 160574) | Forest soil microbial communities from Barre Woods Harvard Forest LTER site, Petersham, Massachusetts, United States - Inc-BW-H-2-M | ecosystem: Environmental > Terrestrial > Soil >...
ACGGCTATTTCCGCGACTACCAACACCGCACGCAACTTACCGCGATGACCCCCATCGGACGATCCGCGCGTGCCTTCCTTCAACGTCTGGTGCAAATCTCCCGCCGAAGCTTGCACAGCAGGCACAAGACCAAACAAAACTCCGGTGATCAAGCTGAGGAAGACGGAAAAAAGAACAACGGAAATATCCAACCGCGCTTCCGCGAGGCGTGGCACAGAACCGGGGCTAAACGCGCGCAGCACGGGAAGCGACGCAGCGGCAAGAACAACACCAAGAGTTCCGCCCATGAGAGACAGCAAGAGGCTCTCGCTGAGCAATTGTCGAACGAGGCGGCTGCCGGAAGCGCCTAGGGCTTTCCGCAAAGCCATTTCTCGCTCGCGGGACGTCGCGCGCGCCAGCAGGAGATTGGCCACATTGGCGCACGCGATCAGCAGAAGGAATCCTACCGCCGCCAGCAACACCGCGAGACCCGGGCGCAAGGCGCCCACCAGGCTTTCTTCCAGCGGCATTGCGGAAATGCCAAATTTCTCCGCGTCGACAAAACCGTTGAACTGGCTGCGATAGCGCCCGTCAATAGTGTCAATTTCAGCCTTCGCCGCGGCCAGCGATTCATCGGCCCGCAGTCGCGCAATCACGTTCAAGTAGCCCGCTCCGGTGCGCACCTGCTCCGGGCGCAAAAACGATGGGTCGGAAACACGTGGCATCCAGATGTCCGGCTCTGGAAATTGCAAAGGAAAACGAAAACTTGCCGGAAGAATGCCAACAACGGTAACCGGCCGTCCGTCGATCGACAGGGAGCGCCCCAGCACGCCCACATCGGCCGCGAAGTGGCTGTGCCAAAAACCATCGGAGATGATGGCCACGTCCGCGCCTCCGGTGGCGTCCTCCTCAGGAAGAAAATCGCGGCCGCGAATCGCGGAAACACCCAGGACATGAAAGAAATCGCGAGAGACATGGTTGCCAATGATCGCTTCCGGTTCGCGTTGCGTGACCAGGCTCAGCGTAGCGCCATAAAATGCCGCGCTGCTCTCAATCGTGTGACTGTGCTCTTGGATCTGCGTGAACTTGGTGAACGACATGTTCGCGCCGGGAGTGTTCGTTTGCCGGACCAACCCAGAGAGGAACAGGAGTTGCGCAGGCTGCTGGTAAGGAAGCGGCCGCAGCAACACGGCATCTACCACGCTGAAAATGGCGGAGTTGGCGCCAATTCCCAGCGCCAGCGTCAAGACCGCAACCAGGGTGAAGCCGGGGTTCTTCCCCAGCATGCGCAGCGCAAATTTCAAGTCTTGCATCAGGGTGAGCATCGCCGGCCTCGCTGTGAATCTGCCTTCATTCTACTGCCTTAGACCCCGCGTCTGCCGCGATGTAAGCATCCAAAATGTCCGCAGCTTCACCCCGGCCCGCGTTCGTTGACTTGCCCTACAGGGGCACCTAGAATCAGCGCAGAGTTCTCCTACCCCATGATTGGCGAAACCATATCGCATTACCGCATCATCGAGAAAATCGGTGCCGGCGGGATGGGTGTGGTCTACAAAGCCCTGGACACGAAGCTGGAGCGCACCGTCGCGCTGAAATTCCTGCCCACCGAAATCGCGGTAAGCCCGCGCGACAAAGAGAGCTTGCTGCGCGAAGCGCGCGCCGCTTCGGCTCTCGATCATCCCAATATCGGCGTCATTCACGGGCTCGAAGAGTCGGACGAGCACCAATTGTTCATCGTCATGGGCTACTACGAAGGAGAAACCCTGGCGCAAAAACTCTCGCGTGGGCTCATTCCCGTGCGCGAATCGCTCAACCTGGCCATCCAGATTGCCCGGGGGCTGAGCGCCGCTCACGCCCGCAACATCGTGCATCGCGACGTCAAGCCTTCCAACATCATCATCACCAACGAAAACGTCGCGAAAATTGTCGACTTCGGTCTTGCCCGTGTCATCGCCACCGCCAGCGCCACACAAAGCATTTCCTCCACCGGAACGCTTCCTTATATGGCGCCGGAGCAGATCCTCGGCGAAAGCATCGATCAGCGCTGCGATATCTGGGCTCTCGGGGTCATCCTTATTCAAATGATGACCGGCAGCCATCCGTTCGTCAGACCGAATACCGGCGCGATGACCTTTGCGATTATTAACCAGCCTCCTGCCGCGCTCGACGTACTCCCCACGGTAGTGCAACCCATCGCGTATCGCGCCCTCTCCAAAAAGCCCGAGGGCCGTTATACCGGCGCCGAAGAAATGCTTCGCGACCTCGAAGCTGCGCGCGCGGAAATTACCTCGAGCCCCGCTCCGGCCGAGGAGCCCACACTCACACGCTCCATCAACCCACGCGCACTCAGAGAGTATGTTGAAAACGCCTCCAGCCCACGCTGGGGCACTGGAACACCCACCAAGGCCCGGCGTTTCCTCCTCGCATCGGTTGGTGTGGTCCTCGCAATTATCGTGGTGTCTTTCCTACCTCCGGTGCGCGAACGCTTCGCGGGACTGGCCTACGCCGGCAGCGAAAAACACATCGCTGTTCTGCCCTTTGCCAATACCGGGAACGATCCCGACTACGCTCCGGTCGCCGAAGGCCTGATGGACTCGATGACCAACCAGCTCTCAAACCTGGAGGCCGCGCAGCAATCGCTTTGGGTTGTTCCCGCAAGCGTCGTCCGCACTCACAGAGTCAACGATCCGGCAGCGGCTTTCCGCGAATTGGGCGCAACCATGGTCGTGCAAGGCAGTGTGCAGCGCAAAGGCTCGGACGTGCACCTGACCGTGGTGCTCATTGATTCGAAACGCCTGCGGCAAATCGGCTCGGCGGAACTCGACGATCGCTCCGGTGACTTGGCCGCACTCCAGAATCAAGCCGTCACGCATCTGGCTCGCCTGATGAAAGTCAGAGTGCCCGATGCGTCTCGCACCCCAGCCGGCAGCGTCGCGCCCAGCGCGTACGAGTCTTATCTCAAAGCCCTCGGCTATATGCAACGCTATGACAAGCCCGGGAATCTTGACCTTGCCATCTCCGCGTTGAACGCTGCAGTGAAAACAGATGCGCGCTTCGCCCTCGGATACGCGACGCTCGGCGAGGCCTACCGTCTGAAATATCAAACGGAGCATCATCCTGCGTGGCTCAGCGAAGCTGCCTCCTATTGCCAGAAGGCTGTGCAAATCGACGATCACCTTGCCGGCGCGCACGTCACGCTGGGCTACCTGAATATTTCTCTGGCCAAGACCGATCTCGCGCTTCAGGAATTCCAGAAAGCTCTGGACATCAATCCGCGCGACTCCTCCGCCGTAATGGGCATGGCCTCCGTGAACGAACACTTGGGTCATCTTGCAGAAGCGGAAGCCGACTTTAAACGCTCTATCGCTCTTCGTCCCGATTATTGGGACGGATACACGGCCCTTGGGAATTTCTACGACCGCCAGAACCGCGTGCAAGATGCCATCGCGCAATATCGCCGCGTCATTGAGCTCACCCCGGACAATCCCGCTGCCTACAGCAATCTCGGCGCGGAGTATATGTCGCTCAATAATTCGGAATCGAACGCCCAGGCGGAGGCGCCTCTTCGAAAATCCATCCAACTGGCTCCTACTTATGAGGCCTACGCAAACCTGGGCTGGCTCTACATAACGGAGAAACGCTATGCAGATTCCGCCGGGGCCACGCGCAAGGCGCTCGAACTCAATGACAAGGATTGGCGTGTCTGGGCCAACCTGATGCTCGCCTATCAATGGCTCAAGGAGGAAGAGAACTATCGCAGCGCGCGGACGAAAACTCTGCATCTTCTCGAGGATTATGCCGCGGTGAATCCTCAGGAAGCGGCCGTACAGTCCGGGCTAAGCACTTACTACGCGGAAGACAAACTGCGCGAAAAAGCCCTGGCTCGCGTCGATAGCGCCCTGGCTCTGGCTCCCAAAGACTCGTCCGTGCTCGCCGACATCGCCGAAACTTACGAAGATCTGGGCGACCGCAAGCGAGCCCTGCAATATGCTCAACAAAGCCTCAAGAATGGCGGTACCATGGACGACCTGTCACGCCGGCTGGCCCTGCAGGGCCTGCTGGCCGACCCGAGTTTCCGCCCCAGCGGAAAGCAGTAAGCGTTTGAAAGGAGAATCACAATGCCCAGCACAGGTGCAGCAAAGGCAAAAGCAAAGTCGACACCAGCGGCGCCGCCCACGGTGATCACAATTGCTGATGGAAAACCGAACCAGCCCACCGCGCGCGTGAATCTAGAAGGTACGGTCCAGTTTGACAACACTGACAGCACCAACTATCGCATCCGGCTTTGGGAGAAGAAGCACCGCAAGCATCCACTGATCGATGTTTTCCTGCCTGCCGTGGGAAGCATCACGTTGATGGCCGATCCGAAGGCCAAGAAAAAGGATCAGTGCATCTACGATCTGTTACCGACGAACTTGCTCAAGCCGGCTGAAGGCGGAGTGGCCGCCAGCGGCGGAGGAGGCAAGATTATTATCGGTCCCACGCCTGGCCCGAAGTAAGGCCGCTAGCTGCATTTGGCTGGAGTTCTGATCGTGCGCTTGCTTCCGCGACTCGGAGCATGGCTCGCGGAGGGGTTTCTTAGTTCACTCTGGCGGAACATTGTCCCTAGTACGCTGGGCGGAAGGGTGTGCGGGCTCGCTTTTCATTTCATATCATTTTTGTAGACGGCGCCGCCTTTCATCACGAAAACAACCTTCTGCAGTTCCGTGATGTCTTTCAGCGGATCGCCGCCGACTGCGGTGATGTCCGCCCACTTGCCGGCCTCGATGGTCCCCACTCTGTCGCCCCAGCCCAGTAGCTCCGCTGGAACGGACGTGCCAGAGTGAATCGCCTGCATCGGCGTCATCCCGTATTGCACGTAGTATTCGAACTCCTTGGCTTGGTTGAGCGCCTTCCAATCGAAGCCGCCCGCGTCGGTGCCCAGTGCGATTTTCACTCCCTTCTTCAGCGCTTTCTGAAACGCGACCTTTTCCAGATCCACCATCCTTGTCCAGTTCCCGCCGCGTCCCGGTGCAACGTACGCGCCCACCGTGATCGTCGGCACCCAGTACACGCCCTTCTTCACCAGCTCATCGATCAGTGCATCCGTCAGGCCATCGCCGTGTTCGATGGTGTCCACGCCCGCGCGCAGCGCCGCGGCAATCCCGTCACTGCCGATTGCATGCGCCGCCACCTTCTTTCCGATGCGATGCGCTTCGTCCACGATGGCCTTGGCCTCTTCGTCGGTGAAATTCACCATCGAATGCAGCACGTCCCCTTCGAAGTGATACCGCCTGTCCGAGTAATACTTGATCCAGTCGGCACCGTACATCACTTGCTCACGCACCGCTTTGCGCGCTCCCTCTACGCCGTCAACATACTGCACGCCCGTCGGCACTTTCAGCTCCCACGAATATCCGAGCAGCGGATACATCCCCGTTGGAGTCATCGCCCGCGTGGCCACCTGCATGCGCGGGCCGGGCACTTCCCCATTGGCGATCGCCGTCTTCACGTCCACGTCCGCATACATCGCGCCCTCGGTTTCCAGATCACGCATCGTCGTAAATCCATGCGACAGAGCGATGTGCGCGTTGCGCGCGCCAAGAATTGCGCGATAAGGGATCGATTCCTTCAGCAATTGCACGTCGTATTCTTCCGCGGTGATGTCCCCATTCAGCATCACGTGCGTATGCGTATCGATGAATCCGGGCAACACCGTGGCTTTCGAAAGATCGATGACCTCCACGCCCGACGGCGCACTCCCTCCCGGCGTTACGGAGACAATCTTGTCTCCCTCGATCAGAATCAATGCGTTCTCAATCGGCTTTTCACTTTTTCCATCGATCAGCCTTCCCGCGCGGATAGCCATGCGATGCGGCGTCTGCCCGACGGCCATCATCGAAACAACCAGGCTCAACAAAACGGCAGTAGTGATGCGGCGCATTTGAATCTCCTCCCCTAAGGACGCAAAGCCTACCAGAGAAGCGGCAAATCGTCGCTCTCTTCTGACACCCGGATGAAGATGGAGAAAAACGGCGAAATGCAATCCCGACATCGACAACGGCTCGGGCTTCGGCTAACATCTGCCGCGTAGGGTCCCGAGGAAAGCACGCTGCTCCCGGCTGCTCCGGACTATCGAGAGCATCTTTCTCGAGTTTGCATCCTCGCGGAAGCATTTCATCATCAAAACAGAGGTATTCTCATCCGAATCGGCTTCGGAAATCATTCTTGTGGGAGGAGACGTGAGCCAATCGACTCTCGCTAGTGCTCCTCGGAATATCACCGGCGAGGAATCCCGCCGCAGCACGCGCATCGAACGGTCTATCCCGCTGATTATTTTTGGCCAGAACCGTCTTGGCGAGCCGTTCGTCGAGAGAACTGTCTCCACCAGTCTCAACCTGCATGGCTGCCGCTATCCGTCCCGCCATGACTATGGCGTAGGCTCGTGGATCACCATGCAAGTCGTGGGCTTGAATGTCGAGCCGAAGCCGCCGTCTATGCGGGCGATCGTGAAGTCCGTACACATGTCCCACAGCGCGCGCGAACTGCAGCAAGTTGGCGTCGAGTTGGAGATTCCAGGAAATGTGTGGGGCATCGCCACCCCGCCGCAAGATTGGCTGTCATTGGGAGAAATGAGCGCGGCCATGGCGGAGTTTGGAACCGCCGTCGCGCCTGCCAAGGAGCCTGTAACCCCGACCGCCAATCTCGTTGAGCTCCCCGCCCGGCCAGAACCGAAGATGGCTGAGGTCGCCACCTTCCCGTCTCCTCCCACTTCTGCTCCTAAAGCACCTTCTTCAGAAGCGGAACCTACCAGACCGCGCCGCGCCGTCATCACCCCCGATGCGCTCCTTGCCGCGCTACAGGGAAAACTACAGCAGGCCGCGGAGAAGGCTGCGCAAGCAGCGGTGAAAAAACACGTCGATGAAGCCGTTCACCAGGCACTGGGCACGATTGATGATGTCCGGCAAACCAGCATTCGCGAAGTTCAGGAGCTTTTTCCCACTCAAGTGCAGTCGATGCGCGTCTCCTGGAGAGAAGAACTTGCCGCTGAGATGGCCTTGCGATGGAAAGAACAAATGGAGCTTTATCGTCAGCGCACGGAAGAAATCGCCAAGCGGCTCGAAACCCAGGCAGTGGAGTTGCGCCGCGAACTGGCCCGCTCGCGGGAATTCGTCGAGAAAATGTCGCGAGAGATGGAGCCACAGATCCTCGCCAAGATGAGCGAGGCGGTAACGCAGGCATCCAACGAGTTTGAAGGCGCCGCGGCCCGCGCGGCGGAACGGCGCTACGAACGACTCCTCGCGAATACGCAAGCGGTCACGCAGGAAGCGCTCTTGAAGCTGGATGCCCGCTCCGCGGAAGTGCAGGCGCTGGTGCAGAGTGCCGTGAACTCCGCCTTAGGCGCCTTCCAGCGGCAATCCGAAGTGCACGCAAATATGGCGCTCTCCGAGACCAGGGAGCGCGCCGCTTCCGCTCTTTCTTCACTCGACGCCGAGAGCCGCGCCGCCTGCGATGCCCGCCGCCAGGCCATCGAAACCGAAGTGGCACGCGCCGCTGAACGCTCCACCGACCAGTTCCGCAAAGGCATGAAAGCCTTCTTGTACTCCTGCCTGGTGGCCGCCGTCAGCGCCGTGGATGAGCATTCGAAGTCCACCCTCGACGGACTCCTCAAGGATAACGGAAAGACTCTTTATGAAGCCGGTAGCGATACCGGCAAGGCGGACGATACGGAAATTATTCCGGATCAGGACATCGATCCGCTAACCCACTAAGAAGAATCCGGCTTGCTGCCCGGGGCGGGAATTTCTTCGTACCAAAAGAAAAAGCCAACCGTACTCTCAGGGCGGTTGGCTTTTTACTTTTCCCTCTTGCCGCAGAATCCGGGCCATTCCTGAAGGAGTCAGGGTGACGGTTTCTGCGTGTGCTCTGGCCGAAGCCAGAAACTCGTCCATCCGATTAGCGGGCTGCTGCCGAACCCGGACGCCGGAACGGCCGGCGCGCCATGTCCTCCACGGCATCGATTCCCTGCCGCGTGGCCACCATTACCGGGTGCTGGCTGTCGGCGATTCGCTCGACGGTCACAACCCAAACTCGATGCAGCATATACAGGCTGCCAATCACGGCCGCGATCGCCGCGAATCCCACCGCAAACAGGGCCAGCGCTGCCAGAACTTCCCAGACAAAATACATCTGCAGCGCCACAACAGCTCCCAGAACCCCCCACATCCACTTCCGGCTTGTATCTGTGGTCTTCATCTTCCCCTCAATTCCCGATTCCCAATCCATCTGACCTAATCCCTTGCGCAAAAGTTAAGCTCAGTTTTTAGATGCGCGGCACTCCCCTCAAGTTCCAGACCAACCCGCCGCACCTGTACCATTTGACAGCAGTTCGACCTAGAAGGCGATGGTACACAAGATTCATTTTAGCGTGTAAACGACTCTACTAGTACCGGCTGTTCCTGTTTGAGACAACGTAAATTATAGAAGACAAATATACTTACTTCGTTCCGACTTTCGCCCTGGTTTTCGCCTCGTTTTCCCTGTACTCCCTGTGGAAAACCTGTACCTCCGTACAGGCGTTTTGTTGCTCCATTGTACTCCAAAGGTAGTGCTTTTCCGCTCTTCGTCGTATCAAACTTAAGCCTAGGTCTTCGCCGGCCCCTCTTACCAACTGCCCCAAAGAGCCTGTCTTCTTCCCAACAGCGTCTCCGTCCACTGGTTGTTTCGCCCATATAAGTATGTTCTAATCCCTGCTTCGCGAAGCCCTCGCGCCCTCTCATGGAATTAGTTGGCGTCCTCGCGGCCATCGTCGTCATTATCACTCCGGTCCTTGCTATCGCCGCGTTTGTCCGCGTGCAGCGTCTGAACGAACAGTTACGAGCTTTCCCGTTGCAGGATCTGGTGTCCCGGATTCATGTACTCGAGGGGCACCTCAGCACGCTCGAAAAACTGCTTGGTTCTCGCGATCCGGCGGCGACGCCACCTCTAAGGCCGGAAACGCGCGCTCCGTCGCCCTCTTCGACGACAGCTCCCCTTCCTCCCCCTGTTCAGGTTGTTGCCCCGCCCCTTCCCTCGCTGGAAATCCCCCGGCCGCGCGATACCTCTCTCCCGCCTCCTCAATTCAATGTTTTCGCCGCCCCGCCGCTTCACAGTTCGCAACCAAAGAGCTCTTCGGCTTTGGATCTGGAAACGCTCATCGGCGGGCGCTGGCTCAACCGCATCGGCATCATCGGGCTGATCAGCGCGGTCACCTTCTTCCTGAAATACGCGTTTGACAACAATTGGATCGGCCCCGGCGGCCGCGTGGCCATCGGCGTTCTTCTCGGGGCCGCCATGCTCCCCTGGAGCCAATGGCTCTTGAATCGCGGCTATGCGTATTTCTCGGAAGGCATCGCTGGCTTGGGAGCAGCCGTGCTTTACCTCTCGATTTGGGCGGGCTGCCAGTATTACAAGCTCTTCAGCCTCGACGTCGGCTTCTTCGCCATGATTGTGATCACCGCCGCCATGGCCGCCGTGGCCCTGGGCCGCAACTCGCAGCGCATCGCCTTACTCTCTCTCTTCGGCGGATTTCTCACTCCGATCCTGGTCAGCCAGGGCAAGGATGCCCAAGTCGTCTTGTTCACCTACGTCTTGATCCTCGGGGCGGGATTGCTGGTGATCGAAATGCGCCGCGACTGGCGCGCACTCACTCCGCTCTCTTTTCTGCTTAGCCAGTGTTATTTCTGGGGTTGGTATTCGGAGTTTTATCGTCCCAACAAACTGGAACGCACGATTGCCTTCGCTACTCTTTTCTTTCTTCTCTACGCCGCTCTCCCGGTTATTCGTGCCGTTCGCTATTCCAAACTGCAGGAACTCGGCGTTCTTGTCGTCATCGCCAACGCATTCGCCTACTTCGGCGCTCTCTACATCATGCTCTGGCCCCAGGACCGCTGGCCGCTGACGCTCCTGGTTCTCGCGCTTTCCTGCGCGCATGTCATCGTCGCTCGGCTCGTTCCCCCGCCAAAATCCGGCGAATCGCCGCTTACGCGATTGCTCTACGCCGGCCTGGCGTTGACTTTTGCCACGCTGGCCATTCCCATTCGGCTCGACGGCAAATGGATTACCCTGGCCTTCGCCGTCGAAGGTGCCGTTCTCGTCTGGACCGGCTTCCGCTCAGTCACGGGATTCTTGCGCATGGGCGGCTACTTCTTGCTCGCCCTCGCCGCGGTACGTCTGTTGATTTTTCCCCTTCCCGCTCCACAATTCCTCTTCAATGAACGCTTTGCCGCCTACGTCGTCTTGATCATCTGTCTCGGCGTCGTGCTCTACGCCGCGCGAGAAAATGCCTCGTCCGTCGAGCGCGACGAACGCAATCTTCTCGGCCTCTTCGCCGTAGCCATCAATTTCTTTGCTCTCTTTGCTCTTTCGCTCGAGCTTTGGGATCACTTCGGTTCTCACGCCGGCCTGGGCATTGACTCCGGCCTCGCCCAGCAGCTCGCGCTTTCTCTGCTCTGGACCGCCTACGCTTCGGGATTGATCGCACTTGGAGTCGCCCGCGAATCCGCGCTCCTGCGCTGGCAGGCCCTCGTGCTGTTTGGCCTGGTCATCGTAAAAGTTTTCTTGTACGACAGCTCCTACCTCGAGCGCTTCTACCGTATCGTCTCCTTCGCCATCCTCAGCCTGGTGCTGCTGGTCGTTTCCTTTCTCTATCAACGCAAGGTCGCTCGCGGGCGTTCCTCCTCATGACCCGCAGACTTCTTTTCCTTTCGGTCGTTTTCGCCGCACTCGGCGCCGTCGTTCTCGCCGCGGATTTGCCTACGGAATGGCGCTCCTGGCTCTACTCGCGCTCCGTCGAATCGTCTCATCCGGACGTCCTCAATTACGTGACCATCGACCGCGAGGTCTTCGCGCATTCCGAAAACCATCTCGCCGACCTGCGCGTCATCGATGATCTTGGCAATGAACAACCCTACGAGCTGAGGAACCGCCTGGCTCCGCCACCTCAAGCTGTCAGCCTTCCCGCCACTCTCAGGGAGAACAGCTTTGTTCCCGGACAATTCACGCAAGTCGTCGTCGACCTCGGTGCCCACGCAAGTTTTCATGGCAGCCTGCGCGTGCAAACTCCCGAATCGGATTTCATTAATTGGGTGGAAGTCGCCGCAAGTGATGACGCGCATGTTTGGCGCATTGTCAAACCGCGTGCCCCCATCTCGCGTTTTCGCAGGGAAAACCTCGAAGGCAGCCAGACCATCCGCTACTCGGAAAATAATGCCCGCTATTTGCGGCTGCGCATCCAGGAGCCAGCTGGTCAATTTCCCGTGACTGGGGTTGAGGTTTTTGCTTCGCAGGGCCTGGAGAAGGAAGAACCGACCGCCGCCACTCTTCTCGACATGCGGCCTCCCGGTCCTTCCGGTCCGCCAATGCAAACGCAATGGACCTTCGACCTGGGCAGCACTACGATTCCTGTCGCTGAATTGGATTTCGAGACTGGGCAGCCGGAATTCTATCGAGCAGTGAGGATTGAAACGAGCCTCGACCAGAAAGAATGGCAACCTGCCGGCGGTGGCGAAATCTTTCGGTATGCTGTTGGCGGAACCACCGAGGAGTCTTTGCGCGTACGCTGCTATGAAACCTGGGGCGCCCGCTATTGGCGCGTCGAGATTCTGAATGCCAGCGACGCCCCGCTTTCATCCGTTCGAATGTCCGTCGCCATGAGTTTGCGCTTCGTGCTCTTCCGTCCCAGGGAAAATCGCGCCTATCGCCTGCTTTACGGCAACGATCGTTCTTCGGCGCCTCAATACGACTTCGCTCGAACTCTGCGCATTCAGCCCAACGAAGTGCTTCAGCATCTCAACCTTGGTTCGGAGGAAGCAACCACGAACTACGCCGATCCTCGTCCGTTCACCGAGCGGCACCCCAACCTGCTCTGGTTCGCCCTCGGCCTTGCCATCGTGCTTCTCGCCTACGCTGCCCTTCGCGCCCTGCGCACTCCCGGCAACACGACGCAGTAGACACACTCCGTTGTATCTGGATCGTCTAGACGATTCAATTTAGTGGAAGTTTTCTCGCGAGAGTTGTAGTGCAGCTAAAGGATAGCGGCGGGACGCTCGCTTGCGCCTTCTTCGCTTTTAGTTTCCCTTGAACACGTAGCCCAAATCAAACGGCAGCTTGCCGTCCACGCGCAGCACTTTCACCGAACCGTTGATCGAGTACACGTCCAGAATCCCCACTGCGCCTGGCGTAGCTCCCACGGTTCGCAGCAATTCCTCGTCGTTCTCCACAATCTTGACGACCATCCGGCCTTCATTCAGCTTTGCAATGGCGGATTTGATGTCGCCGGCCGTGGCGCCAAAGAGCTTCACGGCGGCCGTGCGCATCTCTGGCGACTCAGGATCTTTCATAACCAGCGTAAACGGTTTTCCATCGGACCACGTTTTCTGCACGCCTTTACAGAGCTTCGTCAGGTCCGCCAACGGCACATCCGTCAGCTTGCTCCCGGCGGAAACCACCACCGCCATGTTCTTAATGGCAGGAACGGCGGAATAAGCCAGAACCAAAACGGAGAACAACACCGCCGCGAGCCGTAGCCAGTTTCTAAGAGCCTTTACGACGATCATTCCCACTCTCTCTTTCAGGAAGGTTAATCGAGTATGTTCACTCGCAGCGTTGCGCCGCAAGTATCCAATACGCTTCTTGTTCATCATCGTACACACCTGCCCCTTGGGCCAGTTTCCTCTCATCTCGCTCCGCGCTACGTTTATCTCTGGGATCACCCTGCTTCCATTCTTTCTCTTGGAGTGTGTTGAATGAATCGTTTCGCGGCCCGCTGGTTCCTATTGCTCTTCCCTTCGTTCTTCGCGGTGAGCGCCTGGGCGCAGACTTCAGCCGCGCGCGTTGAAGAAACTGCCGCGCGTTCTGGCGAAAAGACCGCTTCGATCGCCCCGCTTCCCCAGCAGCTGTTCGGCGCCGTCACGCTCTCCACACGCTCCGAAGAAGCCCGCAAATTCCTCGAACTGGCAATCAATAAGTATGAAGACGCGATGTACGACGACGCCGTAGTTCGCGCTCGTCACGCTACGGAGAAGGACCCCCAATCCGCACTCGCCTATGCCATGCTCTCGTTCTCCGCGCGACGCACACTTCCCGATTTGCAAGCCCTCGCGAAAGCCAAGTCTCTCCTCCCTCACGCCACTCCCGACGAGCAGCTCTTCGTCCGTTGGATGACTAGCATTCAAGATCGCGATCTTCTTCCCGCCATCGTGAACATGAACGAGCTCCTCAAGCGCTATCCCCGGGACAAGCATGTTCTTTATCTCACCGGCGAATGGCTCTTCCTCCAACAGGATGAAGATCACGCCCAGGCACTCATGGAAACCGCTCTCCAAATTGACCCGAATTTTCCCGCAGTCCTAAACCGCCTCGGCTACCTGTATGTTCAAATGGGCGAACCCGGCAAGGCCATCGCCTCTTTGAAGCACTACGCCGAAGTCGAGCCTTCCTCTCCTAATCCCCAGGACTCCCTCGGTGAAGTTTCACGCATCTCCGGCGACGACCAGGCCTCCCTCTTGCACTACAGCGCCGCCCTGCGCATCGATCCGACCTACTCTCCTTCGCAGGTAGGCTTGGGTGACACGCGGACTCTCATGGGAGATTTCAATGCCGCGCGCCAGGAATACGACTGCGCCATCAAGATGGCTGACAACCCGCGCGACGAACTTTACGCCAAGCTTCAGAAGACACTGATTTATTTCTGGGAAGGCCAACCCGAGCAGGGCCGCGAAGCCTTTGCCGCTCTCGCGGAGGAAGCCGCCGCAAAAAAAGAGCCGAATGTGCGCTTTGAAATCGCCATCGCACGCGCCATGCTCGCCGCCAACCCTCAGGAAGAGCTCGATCAGCTCGGCCGCCTCTCCGTCTTCCTGGCACAGCCTCTCGCCGGTATGAGCGAAGCTGACCGCGGTGTGGCCCGCGCCACCGTGCTTCGCGAGAGAGCGCGCGTCGCCGCGTTCAATCATCTCGCAGACAACGCCTCCGAAGCCATCTCCGAACTCGAAGGCCTGGCAACGACTTCACGTGATCCCGTCGTCGAAAATGCCTACGAATCCGCCCGCGGCTTTCTGCTGTTCACGCAAGACGAGCTGACCAGCGCCAAAGACGAGCTGGCCGCCGATCCCCAGTCACCTCTGGCTCTGCAGCAGCTTGCCATCGCCCAGGAAAAACTGGAACTTTCCTCCGCAGCCGAGGCGACCCGCACGCGGCTGAAGTACCAGCGCGGCCCCACGGTCGAGTGGTTCCTGGCCACGCACCTGGAATCCAGCGCATCCCACTGAAGCTTCTGAAAACAGAAAACGCGTTGCCCCGTAGGATTCTCCGGTCAAGGCAACGCGTTTTTTACTGAATACTCAGCTAAGCCTTTTTCAACAGGCGCGTGATCCATACCAGAATCACCGCCCCGACAAACGCTACGATAATGGACCCGATCATTCCTCCGCCCGGCCAGATCCCGAGCATCCCAAAAACCCAGCCGCCCAGGATGCCCCCGAGAATCCCCAGGATAATATCCACCAGCACTCCGTACCCGCCGCCTTTCATTACTTGTCCAGCGAGCCATCCTGCAATAAGCCCGACAACAATCCAATAAATCATGTTGATCTCCTCCTTTTTCTCTTTTGCATTGAGGATAAGGGATTTGCGTGCCTCTCTTGTAATCCCTGCCTTGCCGAATGTCAACCTTGCGGCATACACTCACTCACCATAAAATCATCTCGCCGTCACGGAGATTTAATGACCTCGCGCTTTCGCTCGTTCGCCACCCTTCTGCTGGTACTCGCTTTCGTCTCTGCCTGCTCCAAATCCCCGGCGCAAAAAGATTCCGCCTCCCAGATCGCCGCGCAACCCACCATCGTCTTCATGACAGACTTCGGCACCGCCAATGACGCCGTGGCCATCTGCAAAGCCGTGATCGTCGGCATCGCCCCCCAGGCCCGCATCATGGACATCACCCATCAGGTCACGCCCTTTCAAATCGAAGAGGGCGCGCGTTTCCTCGCCGGAGTCACTCCGTACTATCCCGCAGGCACGGTCTTTCTCGTCGTCGTCGATCCCGGTGTCGGTACGTCGCGAAAAGCCGTCATGGTGAAATCCAAAAAGGGCCAGTTCTTCATCCTCCCCGACAATGGCCTGATGACCCTGGTCCTCGACCGCGATGGCCTCGAATCTGCCCGCGAAATCACCAATTCCGCCTGGATGATTCAATCCTCCGTCTCTTCCACCTTTCACGGCCGCGACATCTTTTCTCCTGCCGCCGCGCATCTCGCCGCCGGCTGGGACTTCAACCTCGTCGGCCCAGAAGTTTCGCAACTCGTCCGCCTCACTCCCAAAGTTTCCATCACGAGTGAAAAAGGCATCGAAGGCGACCTCATCGGCCTAGACGATCCCTATGGTTCGCTGATCACTGACATCCCCGGCGACGATTTCAAAAATCTCGGCTACAACCTCGGCGACAAAGTCACCATCCTCATCAACAAAAGGCCCGTGACCGTCCCTTATGTGAAAACCTTCATGGACGTCCCCGTCGGCGATTCCCTTCTCTACATTGACTCCCGCGGCCGCGTCGGCATCGCCAACAACGAAGGCAACTACGCGAAGAAATTCGACGTCAACCCGCCGGGCACCGTCTTCATCCCCCGCAAGGGTACCGCTCGCAAGGACAAATAGCCTTCCGGCTTCGCTTTTTCTAATACCAGCTCACCGGTGCTTTATCGTTACTTCGTTCCGTCGCTCGAAAGTTGCACGGAACTTCCCCCGCGGCCTGCCGTATCTCTATGTGAGTTCGTCCAATGAGTGTGCCTTTCAAACAGGCGCAATCCGGATTGGGGCAGCCCGATGGAATTCTTCAAGAATCAGTTCGTGCAGGTCTTGCGCAGGCTCCGTCGCACACCCCTGTTTACGGCCATCACTCTAATCACCCTGGCCGCCGGCATCGGCGCTAACACCGTTGTTTTCAGCGTCCTCGAAAGCGTCCTCCTAAAACCTCTTCCCTATCCCCGCGCCGAAGAGCTTGTCGGCGTCTGGCACACCGCACCAGGTCTTCAGATCGCCGATCTGAACATGTCCCCGTCCAGCTACTTTATCTATCGCGAGCAGGGCAAGACTCTTGAGGATATTGGCATGTACTCGAGCGACTCGGACACCGTCACCGGAGTTGCTGAGCCGGAACAAGTCCCCGCGATGCGCGTCACCGATGGCACCCTTCCCCTCCTTGGCATTCCCACGATGCTCGGCCGCACCTTCACGAAACAGGACGATTTGCCTGGCGCTCCCGAGACCGTGATCCTCAGCTACGGATACTGGCGCCACAAATTCGGCGGCAATCCTTCCGCCATCGGCAAGACCTTGATGGTGGATGGGAAATCTCGCCAAATCATTGGTGTCATGCCCCAAAGATTTTGTTTTCTCGACCGGGACGACATCGCTCTCTTCACCCCTTTTCAGTTTGACCGCGGCAAAGTCTTCCTTGGCAACTTTAGTTACGAAGCCTTTGGCCGGCTCAAGCCCGGCGTCACCGTCGAGCAGGTCAATGCCGAGGTCGCCCGCATGCTTCCCATTATTAGGAACACTTTCCCGGCTCCACCGGGGTTCAGCATAAAGCTCTTCGATGACGCCCACATCGGCCCCAACGTCCGCCCTCTCAAGCGGGACGTGGTGGGTGACGCGGGCAGCGTCTTGTGGGTCCTCATGGGCTCCATCGGCATGGTGCTGCTGATCGCCTGCGCCAACGTGGCCAATCTTCTTCTCGTCCGCGTCGAAGGCCGCCGCCAGGAGCTGGCTCTTCGCGCCGCCCTGGGCGCCAGTTGGGCACGCATCGCCGCGGAATTGTGGCTCGAAAGCCTCACTCTCGGCTTGCTCAGTAGTTTGCTCGGTCTGGGGCTTGCTTGGGGCGTTTTGCGCGCACTTGTCGCGCTCGCGCCGGACGGACTGCCGCGCATTCATGAAATCGGCATCGACGGCCCGGTCCTGCTCTTTACCGTCGCCATCACCGTCTTCACCAGTCTCCTCTTCGGCGCCATTCCCGTCTTCAAATACGCCGGCGCGCAGTTGAGCACCGGCATCCGCCAAGGCGGACGCGCGCTCAGCCAAAGCCGCGAGCAGCATCGCGCCCGCAGCGCTCTCGTGGTCGTGCAAGTCGCCCTCGCCCTCGTTCTGCTCATTTGTTCGGGCTTAATGATTCGCACCTTTCGCGCCATGACCAAAGTGGATCCCGGTTTCTCACGCGCTGCCGAGCTGCAGACCTTCCGCATTTCCATCCCTGAAGCGCAGATGAAGGAGAATGAGCCAGTTCTTCGCATGGAAGAGGAAATCCTGCATAAGATTGCAGTTGTTCCCGGCGTTTCTTCCGTGGCCATCTCCACCAAAGTTCCCATGGATGGCGGCGGCTGGCACGATCCCATCTTTGTCGAGGGCCGCAGCTATGGAGAGGGCGAACTTCCTCCGCTTCGCGCCTTTAAGTTCGTTTCCCCCGGCTTCTTGTCCACAATGGGTACTCCGCTGGTGGCAGGGCGTGATTTCACTTGGACCGACACGTACAAAAGACTTCCCGTCGCGCTCGTCTCCGAAAACATTGCTCGCGAATATTGGCGCGATCCCACCGGCGCTTTGGGCAAACGCATCCGTGTCAGCACCAAAGACGATTGGCGCGAAATCGTCGGTGTTGTCGCCAACATGTATGACGACGGAGTGAGCAAGCCGGCCACCACCGCCGCCTATTGGCCCCTCATGCTTGATAATTTTGAAAGCGATACGACCCGGGTCAGCCGCGATGTGGCTTTCGTTCTCCGCACCTCTCGCGCCGGTTCGGAAAACCTTTTGACGGAAGTCCGCCAGGCCGTATGGTCGGTGAATCCTAATCTTCCACTCGCTAATGTCCACACTCTCGAATTTTTCTACAAGCGCTCGTTGGGGCGCACCTCGTTCACATTGGTCATGCTGGGGGTGGCTGGAGCTATGGCTCTGCTGCTTGGCGTCGTCGGCATCTACGGCGTCATCGCCTACTCCGTTTCGCAGCGCCGCCGCGAAATCGGCATTCGCATGGCCCTTGGCGCGCAACAGCGCGCCCTGACCAGCATGTTTGTTCGCCACGGACTATTCTTGACCGGCATCGGCATCACCTGCGGCCTCGTCGCCGCCATCGTTCTCATGCGCCTGATGTCCTCCCTGCTCTTCAAGGTGAGCCCAGTCGATCCGCTCACCTACTCTGCTGTCTCCATCGGCTTGGTCTTCACCGCATTCCTCGCCAGCTACCTGCCCTCCCGCCGCACCGCCGCCGTCGACCCCGTCGAAGCCCTGCGCGCCGAGTAGGCTTAGCTAGCTGCCCTCTGTCTACATTCTCCTTGACTCCTGTTCATCTATTAGGTAAAGTACTGGTTGGGTATTTCTGCCTATGGAGTGCGGCGGCTCGCCGCCGCTTTTCCTCCAACCGACCAACCGCATTTCAGCCAACCGCTTTAGAATCAACACCTACAGAAACGTCCGCAAGTGTTGATTCTAAAGCACTTACACGAACCCTAAGTCCCTTTAGATGCAACACTTATGAAAAACAGGGCGAGTGGGTCATCGCTGAGAGATAACCCCTTCTTCTCCGACGGACCACTGAGAACTGGCAACTGAAAACCAGCTCGCCACCATCACCAGTCACGAAGATTTGCTTTTTCCCCAACATCGGCCCAACAATAACAAGGAACTTCCGAACCACGAGGTCACCATGCCCGAAGCCGTCATCGTCTCTGCCATCCGCACTCCCGTCGGCCGCGCCTACAAGGGCTCTCTCCGCGCCACGCGACCCGACGATCTCGCCGCCCTGGCCATCAAGGAAGCGCTCGCCCGCGTTCCCGGCCTCGACCTCAAGGAAATCGACGACGTCATCCTCGGCTGCGCCATGCCCGAGGGCGAACAAGGCATGAACGTCGCGCGCATCGCCTCCCTTCGCGCCGGGCTCCCCGTCGAAACCAGTGCCATGACCATCAATCGCTTTTGCTCCTCCGGCTTGCAGGCGATCGCTCTCGCTGGTGAGCGCATCCGCGCCGGCTCCGCCGAAGTCATCGTCGCCGGCGGCACCGAATCGATGTCCATGGTCCCTATGGGCGGCAACAAAGTTTCTCCCAATCCCTGGCTCGTCGATCATTCTCCCGACACCTACATTAATATGGGGCTCGGTACGGAAAATATCGCGCGCAAATTCGGCATCACCCGCGTGCAGGCCGACCAGTTCTCCGCCGACTCCCACAAAAAAGCTCTCGCTGCTATCGCCGCGGGAAATTTCAAGGACGAAACCATTCCCGTCGAAGTGAAAATCACTTCGCTCCCGAACGGCAACGGCGCCTCCTCCAAGCCGAAGGGAGCGTCGATCAAACCGTCGACGCAGACGTTTACGTTCTCGACCGACGAACTCCCTCGCGCCGACACGAATCTCGAAGTCCTAGCAAAACTCAAACCCGCATTTCACGCCAAAGGCACCGTCACCGCAGGCAACAGTTCTCCAATGAGCGATGGAGCCGCCGCCGCCGTCATCATGAGCGACTCCCGCGCCAAATCTCTGGGCCTGAAACCGCTCGTACGCTTCGTCGCCTACACCACGGCCGGAGTTCTCCCCGAAGAGTTCGGCATCGGCCCCGTGCAAGCCATCCCGAAAGCTCTGAAGCTCGCGGGCCTCTCGCTCAACGACATGGCCGTCATCGAATTGAACGAAGCCTTTGCCGCGCAATCTCTCGCCGTCATCCAACAAGCCGGTCTTGACGCTTCCCGAGTCAATCCCAACGGCGGCGCCATCGCCCTCGGACACCCCCTCGGCTGCACCGGCGCCAAACTTACCGCCACCATCATCCGCGAACTCCAGCGCCGCAACGCCCGCTACGGCATGGTCACCATGTGCATCGGCGGCGGCATGGGCGCTGCCGGCATCTTCGAGCGCCTCTAATCTTTTTGTAGTGGCCGGTCTTCAGACCGGTGCTTTTGGTTGTGTAGAGGCCGGGCCTCAGCCCGGCCATCTTTGCTTTGTCTTGAAAATTTCCGATGAGCGGCTACCGGCAGTGACTGGTTATATTAAGCTGTGTGGATTCTGATGAAGCTTTTGCTCTTTGCTCTCTGTGTTGTGTTTGCGTTTGGCGGACTTCAAGCGCAAACGCCCGGCTGGCAGCCGTCGCCCGGACATGCGCAACTTCCGATATGGCCCGGACTCGTGCCTGATCAGCAGCCCGTTGCGGGGCCAGAGGAGACTCACTGGTGGCCAGCAGGCCCCAGCGGACCGCCTGGCGGGTACGCGGTATACCACGTCTCGCAGCCCACGATGACTGTCTATTCGCCAAGCGGAAAGAATACGAGGGCCGTAGTTGTCGTCTTTCCTGGCGGTGGCTATCTAGACTTGGCCATCGATCTGGAAGGCACGGAGGTCTGCGAATGGCTGACGTCCAAAGGTATCGCATGTGTGCTGCTGAAATACCGGGTACCGGGTGAGCCAGGGTATCCGAAACCGGCACCGTATCCAAAATCTGGGCCATATCCGGAATCACCAATGGCCTTGGAAGATGCACAGAGGACAGTAGGGCTGGTGCGCTCGCACGCTGCGGAGTGGCAGATCGATCCGCACAAAGTCGGGGTGCTTGGGTTTTCCGCCGGTGGGCATCTGTCAGCGGCGATCAGCACGCATTTCGTAAAGCGTTTGTATCCGGCTGTCGATGACGCCGACAAAGAAAGCTGCCGCCCGGACTTTGCAGTGGTGATCTATCCGGGACATCTGTCGCTTCCTGCCGCGGAATGGGATGCGAAACAGGGTGCCAGAAAGTTCGTAGTCCGTCATCCGGCAAATGCCGATAAGGATCTTGGGATAAATCCCGAGATCCCGGTCACCAGCCACACGCCGCCTACGTTTTTACTGCAGGCTGAGAATGACCACGTGGATAACGTAAACGACTCGCTGGCTTACTACATTGCGCTGAAGAAGGGCGGCGTTCCCGTGGAGATGCATTTGTATGCACAGGGCGGGCATGCGTTCGGTCTGCGGCGCACGGAGCTTCCGATAACGGCATGGCCTCAGTTGGTGGAGACGTGGCTGGGGTCGATCGGTATGATTCCAAAGTGATTCGTATTTGAAGGGAAATCATTCATTCTAATTTGTTCAGAGGTCATGCGATGAAACCGCTTCTCTGCTTACTCTTGCTCTTGCTCACATTTTCTCTGAGCGCTCAAGCTCCGGAAGCTGTTCCCATCCCCAAAGAACCCCACCACCACCTCGTCCTCGAAAACGACTACGTCCGCGTCTTCCGCGTCAGCGTCCCGCCGCACGAATCCACTCTTCTCCATCAACACGACGTCCCCTACCTCTACGTCGCGCTCGGGCCCGCTGACGTCATCAACGCCGTCCAAGGCAAACCCGAAGCTCATCTCGTCATGGCCGACGGCCAACTCGGCTACTCCCCCGGCCACTTCGCCCACGTCGCCCGCAACGAATCCAACGCCCCCTTCAACAACGTGACAATCGAACTCTTGAAGCCGCAGGGCGAACCGCGAAACCTATGCGGGCAAATCGCGTCCAACGCCGCCAACGGACCTTGCAAGAAAAGCAGCCTCAGCCGCTACCTCAACATTGTCACCGAGCCGCAATTGGAGACTGCAGAAATGAAACTGGATCTCGTGCACGTCGACCCGAAAGCAGAGTGGCGCGAATCATGCCGAATGGCGTGTCTGCTCGTTGTACTCGATAACTCCGAGGTTCAGTTTGAAGTAAAAGGTAAGCCGACAAGAACAATACACGGCGGCGAAACGGCCTGGCTAGAAGCGGACTCGTCTGTAGCCGTCTCAAATCCGAGCGAGAAATCCTCAAGCTACTTTCAGCTTTATTTTAAAGAGAATGGCGCAAACGTAAAGCCATGACGGTGGGTGTCGTCATTTCAATCCCTAGCGCTTTTTCGCCTCGACGTGCACTAGCAGCGTCTCTGGCCCATCTTTCATGGCGGAGTATTCTTCGCTCACCAGCGTTCCCGGGCCGGTAACCTTTGTGACGTTGCGCAATTTTACTGACCCGCCTTCTGCCGGAAACTCGAAGCGGTACACTAGCGCGTCGCCCTCGAACTGCCCGGTTTCCACGACGGCTCCAGGGATTCCGTTTCCAAACACGTACGCTTTGTACGCTTTTTCTCTGGCGTCCCAGGTCATCACGATCAGCCCTTCAAAATCGCCGA
>Ga0210384_10002543_pt1 | contig 22152 bp, 24 predicted proteins | sample IncBWH2MmetaG_FD_160574 | JGI IMG/M metagenome (GOLD analysis project Ga0210384, IMG submission 160574) | Forest soil microbial communities from Barre Woods Harvard Forest LTER site, Petersham, Massachusetts, United States - Inc-BW-H-2-M | ecosystem: Environmental > Terrestrial > Soil >...
TCTTGGGGCGAGGCGTCGCGGGCCTCTACGATTCGCTGGACCCGGCCCCGCCCGTCCCGGATGACGCGCCCGTAGGCGGGGTTGCCGGGGAGGATGGCGCTCAGGAGAGTGGCCGCGGTCCCCGCCTCGCGATGCCGCTCCAGCACCCGGGCCAGCGTTTGCTCACGCAGGAGGGGCAGGTCTCCGTTCACGACGAGGGCCGTCCGCTCCGGCTGCCTCTCTAGGATCGCCCGGGCCGCCTGGACGGCATGCCCGGTTCCGCGCTGCGGCTCCTGAAGGACGAAGGTCAGGCCGCGGCCGGCGAACGCGGACTCGACCGTCTCCGCCTGATGGCCGACCACCACGACCGTGGGCTCGGCCGCCACCGACTTGAGCGCCCGCAGGACGTGCTCGAGGAGGGGAACCCCCAGGACCGGCAGCAGCACCTTGGCGCGGCTGCCCCCGGTTCGCGTGCCTTTTCCTGCTGCGATGATGACAGCCTGCGTCAAACGAGCGCTCACCCTAAAGATCCTAGCACGCGGGTCGGAGGCGCCGGTTGTCGCGGGGCGGGGGCCGGATCAGGAAGCCGCGGTGTGGACGAGCACGATGAACTCGGGATCCTCGCGTATGGGGTCGAAGTCCGAGTCGCTGCGTGCCTGAGCGCGGTTGGCGGGGCCCACGGCAATGGCGGAGCGCAGGAACTTGAGGGCCCCCGCGGTGTCCCCCGACCGGGCCGAGGCCGCGGCCAGGCAGTAGAGCACGTGCTCGTTGCGGGGGTGGATCTCCGCCGCCTGCTGCAGGAACTTGATCGCCTCCTCGAATTCCCCGCGGTTGTGCAGGAACACGCCGTAGTTCAGGAGGTCTTCGAAGCCCTTGGGACGGAAGGAGGGCCGCTTCTCCCGGGCGCGCGCACACACCGCCCGGTAGGCCCGGGCGCGCTCCAGGAGATCCCGCTCCTCCGGGTGGGACTCGAGCAGGCTGTCGAACAGCTCGAGGGCCCGGTCGTAGTCCTTCCGACCCAGGGCCTTGACCGCTCTCTCGTAGATTTCAAGGGCTTGGCCGAAACGCCGGTCCGCCACGGCCGCCGCCTTCTTGTCGGGCATCCCACCGCCTCCCCTCGGGGCATGGGGCTCGGGTACAAAGCCCGGAAAAATAACACGAAAACGCGCCTGGCGCAACGGGCGCTAAAGTCCTGCGGCCAAGGAGGATCCGGGGGCGCGCCCCGAGGCGGGCCCTCCAGGGAGGCAAGCCCGGCGAACGCTCGTGGCGAAGGCCCGTCCCGGGGCGCCCGCTCGGAACCGCTCCGAGGCTGGTCGGGCGGGATCTGTTAGAATGCCCTATTGGCCTGACCAACATGGACGCCAGAGAGGAGCCGATCGCAATCCGCGGCGCGCGGGTCCACAACCTGAAGGGTGTGGACTGCGATCTTCCCCGCAACAGCCTGGTCGTGATTACCGGCCCCTCGGGCTCCGGCAAGAGCAGCCTGGCCTTCGACACGCTCTACGCCGAGGGCCAAAGGCGCTACGTGGAGAGCCTCTCCGCCTACGCCCGGCAATTCCTGGAGCAGATGGAGAAGCCGGAGGTGGAGTCCGTCTCCGGCCTCTCCCCCGCCATCGCCATCGAGCAGCGCACGACGGTCAGCCATCCCCGCTCCACGGTGGGCACGGTGACGGAGGTCTACGACCACCTGCGGGTGCTCTTCTCCGCCCTCGGCAAGCCGCATTGCCCGCGCTGCGGCGAGGCCATCACCTCCCAGACCACGGAGCAGATCCTGGAGCGGCTCCTGCGCTACCCGGAGGGGACGCCGGTGGCGGTGCTCGCTCCCGTGGTGCGGGGCCGGAAAGGGGCCTTCAAGAAGGAGCTCTCCGAGCTCGCCGCCCTGGGCCATCTGCGGGCGCGCATCGACGGTCGGGCCTGCGACCTCTCCCAGCCCCTGGCGCTCGAACCGCGCCGGAACCACCGGATCGACGTCCTCGTGGACAAGGTGGTGGTCCGGCCCGGAATCGAGAAGCGCCTGCGGGCCAGCCTGGACCGGGCCCTCGACCTCGCCCGCGACGTGGTGCTCGTGTCCTTCGAGGGAGGCCGGGAGCGCCTTTACAGCCGCCGCATGGCCTGCGTGCGGTGCGACATCTCGGTCCCCGAGCTCTCGCCCCGCGCCTTCTCCTTCAACAGTGGCTACGGGGCCTGCCCCGCCTGCGACGGCCTCGGCCTGCGATGGGCAGTGGACCCCGCCAAGGTCATCCCCGACGAGTCTAAGAGCCTGCTAGAGGGGGCGGTCCAGCCCTGGCAGCGCCACGGCCCCCGCCTGGTCCGCGAGGCCCTCGAGGAGGTGGCGGAGCGGCACGGCTTCTCCCTCGAGGTGCCGGTGGCAGAGCTGCCCCGACGGGCGAGGGAGATCCTGCTGAACGGGGACGGCCAGGGTTTCCCGGGGGCGGTGGCCTACCTGCGCAAGCGTGTGGAGTCCCTGCTGAGGGTCGATCCCACCGGCGGGGATGAGCCCGAGGCCCGGGACGGCAGCGAGGCGTTCGAAGACCTGCGCCCCTACCTGACCGAGGAGACATGCCCCGCCTGCAAGGGGGCGCGCCTGCGGCCGGAGAGCCTGGCCGTGCGCCTGGGCGGCCGCTCGGTGGCGGACTATGTGCGCCTGCCCGTGCAGGCCGCGCTCCCCGCCCTCGCCGCCCTCGAGTTCACGGAGCGGGAGAGGCCGGTGGCCGACCGGCTGCTCCACGAGATCACCACCCGCCTCCAGTTCCTGGAGGCGGTGGGCCTCGGCTACCTGACCCTGGACCGCTCCACCACCACCCTCTCCGGGGGCGAAGCCCACCGCATCCGGCTCGCCACCCAGATCGGCGCCCGCATGCAGGGCATCCTCTACGTCCTGGACGAGCCCTCGGTCGGCCTCCACCAGCGCGACAACCTCCGGCTCATCGAGACCCTGAAGTCCATCCGCGACCTGGGCAACACGGTGGTGGTGGTCGAGCACGACGAAGAGACGATCCGCGCCGCCGACTACGTGCTGGACCTGGGGGAGGGGGCGGGCAGCCTGGGTGGCCGGCTCATGTACGCCGGCCCTCCCGCCTCCATCGACGGGAGCCTGACCGGGCGCTACCTGCGCCGAGAGCTGATGATCCCCGTCCCCGCCGTGCGCCGGACCCCGCGGGGCTTTCTCCGTATCCTGGGCGCCCGCGCCCACAACCTGCGCGACATCGACGTGGCCATTCCCCTGGGCGTGCTGACCGCGGTCAGCGGCGTCTCCGGCTCCGGCAAGTCCACCCTCGTGGACGACATCCTCTACCGCGCGCTGGCCCGGCGGCTCTACGGGGCCTCCGCGGAGCCGGGCCGTCACCGCGACCTCGAAGGGGCGGAGGCCATCGACAAGGTCATCGCCATCGACCAGAGCCCGATCGGACGCACCCCCCGCAGCAACCCCGCCACCTACACCGGGGCCTTCGCGTTCATCCGCGAGCTGTTCAGCCTGGTGCCCGAGGCGAGGGCCCGCGGCTACAAGCCGGGGCGGTTCTCGTTCAACGTCCGGGGCGGACGCTGCGAAAGCTGCCAGGGGGACGGGGTGCGCACGATCGAGATGCACTTCCTGCCCGACGTCTACGTGGAGTGCGAGGCCTGCCGGGGCCGGCGCTACAACCGGGAGACCCTGGAGGTCCTCTATCGCGGCCGCAGCGTGGCCGACATCCTGGACATGACGGTGGACGAGGCCCAGCCCGTGCTGGCCGCCCACCCCCGCCTCAACCGCCTGCTCGTGACCTTGATCGACGTGGGGCTGGGCTACATCCGCCTCGGCCAGAGCGCGAGCACGCTCTCGGGGGGAGAGGCCCAGCGCGTGAAGCTGGCGCGGGAGCTGGGGCGGCGGGAGACCGGGCGCACCCTCTACATCCTGGACGAACCCACCACCGGCCTGCATTTCGACGACATCCGGAAGCTCCTCCACGTGCTCGGGCGCCTCATCGAGGCGGGTAACACGGTGGTCGTCATCGAGCACAACCTCGACGTGATCAAGAGCGCCGACCACGTGATCGACCTGGGTCCGGAGGCGGGAGAGGCGGGGGGTCGGGTGGTGGCGGAAGGCAGCCCGGAAGCGGTGGCGCTCTCGCGCAAGAGCCACACCGGACGCTACCTGCGGCCGATGCTCGAAGCCCAGGGCCGATGACGGGGAGCCTCCCCCCTTCGGCGGATCCCCTGCTGGCCTGGCGCCGCGAGTTCCCGATCCTCGAGCGATCCGTCTATCTGGTGAGCCACTCCCTGGGGGCGATGCCGCGAGGGGCGGCGGACCGGCTGGCGGCCTACGCCGACACCTGGGCCACGCGCGGCGTGCGCGCGTGGGCGGAGGGCTGGTGGCGCATGCCCCTGGAGCTGGGCGATACCCTGGGACGCCTCCTCGGCGCGCCCCCGGGCTCGGTGGTCATGCTTCCCAACGTCTCCCTGGCCCAGGCCTCGATCCTCTCCTGCTTCGATTTTCAGGGCCCCCGCAACAAGATCGTCTACGACGAGCTCAACTTCCCCTCCGTCATGTACGTCTACGAGGCCCAGCGCGCGCAGGGGGCGAGGATCGAGACCGTGAAGAGCGAGGACGGCATCACCGTCCCCCTCGACCGCCTGCTGGCCGCCATCGACGAGCACACGCTCCTCGTCCCCATCTCCCACGTGCTCTTCAAGAGCGCTTTCGTGCAGGACGTAGCCGCGATCACGCGCCGGGCCCACGAGGTGGGGGCGCTGGTGGTCGCGGACGTCTACCAGTCGACGGGCACCGTGCCCGTGGACGTGACCGCCTGGGACGTCGATTTCGCCACCGGGGGTTCCGTGAAGTGGCTCTGCGGCGGCCCCGGGGCGGGCTACTTGTACGTGGCCCCGCGCCTGCGGTCCTCCCTGGAGCCGCGGCTTACGGGATGGGCGGCGCATGCGCGGCCCTTCGCCTTCGAGCCGGGCCCCATCGCGTACTCCGCCGACAGCAGCCGTTTCATGCAAGGGACACCGCCCGTGCCCGCGCTCTACGCGGCCCAGGCCGGCTACGAGATCGTAGGCGCGGTCGGGGTGGACGCGATCCGCGGCAAGTCCCTGCGCCAGGTCCAGCTCCTGCTCGACCTCGCGCGGGAGCGGGGACTTCCCGCCCGCACCCCTGCCAAGGCAAAGGAGCGGGGAGGCATGGTCGTCCTGGACGTGCCCGCCGCGGAGGCGGTCACGCGCGAGCTGCTGCAGCGGGAGATCCTCGTGGACTACCGACCGGGGGCGGGCATCCGGCTCTCGCCTCACTTCTACACGACCGACGATGAGATCCGCGGCGCCGTCTCCGAGATCGGCGAGATCCTGGACTCCGGGGCCCACCGCGCGCACGCCGGACAGGGAGGCACGGGCTTTTGAGGGCCGCATCTGTGGTCGGCGAGCCACAGCGTGGCCCAAAGACCGTGGCCCAGAGGTCACGAAGGGCCGTCAATAGTGTTGATAATGAGCCACTTGGCGCCGGAATCCTCATGGCATCGGCATTGCACCGTCCAAGGCAGATCACCGGCTGGATCGAGGCTACGACCGACACATCAGCATGGCCTATCGGCGAACTCTGAAACGCGACGTTGGCTGCACCGGGATTGGCCTCCACTCGGGCCGTGCGGTGCGCCTGCGCCTCCGGCCCGCCCCCGCCGAGCACGGCATCCGCTTCCACCGCAGCGACGTGGATGTGGAGATTCCGGCCACCCTCGCCTGCCTCTCCCGGCAAGATCACGCCACCACCTTGAGCCGGGACGGCGTCTCCGTCGACACCGTGGAGCACCTGCTCTCCGCCCTCTACGCCTTGGGCGTGGACGACGCGATCGTGGAAGTGGATGGTCCCGAGATCCCCATCCTGGACGGCAGCGCCGCTCCCTTCGTGATCCTCATCCATGAGGCCGGGCTCAAGCCGCTGGCCTCTCCCCGTCGCTACCTCAAGGTTCTCAAACCGGTGGAGGTGATCAAGGGGAACAAGCGAGCCCGTCTCTCCCCCGCCAGCCACTTCAACGTGAGCTACACCATCGGCTTCGACCACCCCTTGCTGCGGCACCAGGCGGTCTCCATGCGGATCACGCCCCGGAACTTCGTGGACGGCGTGGCCCCCGCCCGGACCTTTGGCTTCCTCCGCGACGTGGAGGCCATGCGCAAGAACGGTCTGGCCCTGGGGGGGAGCCTGGAAAACGCGGTCGTGATCGGGGAGACCGGCGTCCTCAACAACAAGCTGCGCTTCGAGGACGAGTTCGTCCGGCACAAGGTGCTGGACGCGGTGGGGGACCTGGCGCTCCTCGGCCACCCCATCGTGGGGCACCTGGAGGCGGTGAAGGCCGGCCACGCGCTGCACGCGGCGGTGGCGCGAAAGCTCATGGCCACGCCCGATGCCTTCTCGCTGGAGGCCAGCCCCGACATCCCGGCCCTGGACGCGCCGGGCTCCCTCGCCCTCCGGCCCTCCGAGGCCTGAGAGAGCCGGACAGACCTTAGGACGTCCCCGCTGTTTGGATTCCTTCCAAGCAGCCCGTTACCCGCGACCCAACCCAACAGCACTCCGAGACAAATGACCAAATGCGGTGCCCTAAGTCAACGGCAATTGCCATCGGGTTGCGGTGACGCACTCACACAACAACCATACAGACGGTGCTTGCCCATTTTTCCAATACGATAGGAAGCGGTAGGATTTCGGGAGCCCAAAAATGCTAAGAGTGGGTGCCACTGCGATCGGGCTGGCCATGAGCGCTCTTCTCCTCCGGGGAGGATCGGCCCCCCGCGCGGTGCCCGAGTTCGCGACCCTCGACCCCAAGCATTGGGTGGGAACCCCCGTCAGCGTCCGCGAGCTGCGCGGCCGCGTCGTCCTGCTAGACGTCTGGACCTTCGGCTGAATCAACTGCAACCGCACGATTCCCTGGGTCAGGGATGCGCTGAGCCGGTATGGGTCGCGGGGCTTGACGATCGTGGGCATTCATTCCCCCGAGTTCCCCTACGAGCATGTCCGTGCGGCCGTGGCGGCGCACGTGAGCGAGAACAAGCTCGACTTCTCTCACCTCCTGGACAACGATCTCCGGTACTGGCGGGCGCTCGGCAACGAATATTGGCCCGCGCTCTATCTCGTGGATCGTTGCGGCATCATTCGAAGCGTGACCGTCGGTGAAGTCCACCTGGGGGAGGCGACCGGACTCAAGATGGCGGCCCGCATCGAGGACCTTCTGGCCGAGGGCCCAGACTGCCCCAAGTAACACGCCCACCAATGTCGATCGATGACTTTGTACGGTACAGCAAGGTGCTCCATCGCTTGACCGCCGATTTTGTGCGCGCGGTCCCCGAGGACAAGTGGGACTTTACGCCCGATCCGCCCGGACACTCTGGCCGCGCACCGGCACCGCACCGAATTGGCGACTGCTTCGCGCCGTTTTCCAAGCAACTGCGGCACGTGGTCTGTGTGCGCGGCGTCTACAATGCCGCGCTGGCGACGGGAAAGGTGGATTGGACGCGAAAGCACGACCACTATGTCGGCCCGCTGACTCGAGACGCGCTCCTCGCCGCGCTTGACGACAAGCAGCAACGCCTGCTCGCCACACTGAAAACCATCGACATTGACGCGCCGATCGATTGGGACGGCACCCCTTTCACCTTTGCGCTCTTCACATGGGAGTTCGTGCAACACGAGGCGATCCATCACGGTCAGTGGAGCCTCTATGCCTCGCTCGCTGGGTTCGACACACCGCTCAGCTGGGGCGCGTCATGGGGTTTGTGAAGATCGATACGATCGATCCCGAGTGCTTACTGTCGCCAATGGCGAGGGGCAAAGGACGTCGTCACGCGAAGCAGCATCGCTGTGGGCGACTCACGATCTACCGCGCGGTGCCGGCTAGGGCTCGCGTTACTTGAATGTGGGAACGCTCTGGTCGAGCTGGGCACGATCAAAGTACCGCCCGTTCAAGACAACGGCATCGACCCGCCGGAGGTTCCCAACCTCGTCCAGAGGATTGGCGCTGAGAAGGACGAGGTCGGCGATCTTCCCGGCTTCGATTGAGCCCAGCACGTCGTCGAGTTTCAGGTACCGAGCGGGATTGAGGGTCGCGGTGCGCAGAGCAGCGAGAGGGGGCAGGCCCGCCTTCACGAACAGCTCGAGCTCCTGGACCACATCGCCGGGGAAGATGTAGGCGAATCCCAGATCCGAGCCGGCCAGCAGGGGCACGCCTGCCCTATAGAGGGTCAGCACCTCGGCGGAGCGCCATTCGAAGAGTTGCTGACTGACGGGTGACTTCGAGAAGCCGCTCAGCTGCGAGTCCCAGAACTGCTTGAAGCCGGGTGCGATGTGCTTTAGCCGAGGGTCGTCTTGCCCAGCCGCAAGTTCGTGCACGTGAGCACGCGCATAGTACGTGGCGAGGGTTGGGACAACCCAGGTGCCGTTCTTCAGCAGGGTTGGGATCAGCGACGGATCCTCCTTTTCAAAGGGCAGCGGAATTCCATGCATATGCTCAAGGCTCTTTTGCCCGGCATTCGAGGCTTCGATCCCGCTGACTTTGTAGCCGATGCCGCTCTCTGCGACCGGCAAGTGCCCAGATAGCGGCAGGTTCAACTTTCGCGCCTCATCGGCCACGGCGAAGTACGTGTCCCGGTCGAGGGTCTGGGTGATCTTGATGAAATCCACGCCCTCCTGGGCGAGCGCATCCACCGCCCGACGCCCCTCGTCGGGGCTATGGATCACGAGCTGCCAGAAATACGGATCACCCATGGTGAGGATCGGCCCCGGGGCCACGATTCGCGGGCCGATCCTTTTTCCGGCCAGGGCCTCGATCCGCCATTGCCGGAGGGTGGAATAGCTCGGAGATCCCATGTCCCGCACGCCCGTGATTCCGAGGGAGACCAACAGGGGCAGGGCGGCTTCGGTCGCATTTCCTAGATGGACGTGCATGTCCCAGAGACCCGGGACGAGAAACTTGCCGGTTCCATCCACGACCTTGCCGAGGGTCTTGGCCTCGGCGGCGGGACGGAGCTCAACGATGCGGTTGCCGGCAACCACCACCATCATGTCGGGCTTCGCGGCTCCGCTGACGACGTCAACGACGTTGACGTGGTTGATCGTGAGTGGTTGGTCCTCGGCAAACAGCCCCAGGGAGCCGAGACCGGCGACCAGTCCGATCACGAGTGGTTTCTTGAGCTCTCTCATGACGGTCCTTTCTTGCCAGAGTTCGTGGACTTTTTTGAACGCGGGTCGGGAGCGGTCAGGCTTTCCAAACGCCGATGCCAGGGGAGCCGGGAGGTAGGGGGCACGCCCGTGAGACGCGCGAGCCGGACAGAAAGTCGAGGCTCGAGCCGCGGGGGGGGCCTGCGGAAGCACGCGGCGCTTCCTGCCCTGGGGGCTGCCCCTAGCGCCTCTAGCGCCCGGGAAGGCCGGAGGCCTACTTGGCGGGCGGGACGACGGTGACCTGGACCTTGATCTCGAGGAGGGCGGTGGTGGGGTCGTTCGAGCGCACGAGGATCGTGCGCTCCACCTTGCCCGAGTACTCGCGGGTCTGCAGGGAGACGCGGAGGGGGGTGGTGGCCCCGGGCTTGATCACCTTGCTGTCCATGAGGGCGGCCGTGCACCCGCAGGTGGTGGAGACGTTCTCGATCACGAGATCCTCGTTCCCGAAGTTGCGGAGGCTGAACTCCTTCTCCAGGGTCTTGTTGGGCACGGCCTTGCCGAAATCGAACGTGGTCGGCTCCACCCGGATCTTGGGCCCCTTGGGGGCGGCCTCGGTCTTTGCCCCCTTGTCTCCCTTGTCCTGAGCCCACGCAGACGAGACCAGCAGGACCACCGCCACCGCGGTCAACGCACCTCTCATAGGGACCTCCCGGCGGCGCGTCCCCCCCGCCCCTTCTTCTTGGTGGCGGTGAGCTTCCGCATGTAGGCGTCCAGCATCTCGTTCTCGTAGGTCACCGAGTTCAGGAAGAGGCTCTCGACGAGGTAGCGCTTGCGCTCTTCCTCGTCCATCTGGTCCACCAGCCCCTCGATCTCGCGCATCATGTCCTCGAAGCTGACCCGGAGCTGGTGCTTCAGGGTGACCTCCCGGTAGAGGGCCTCCAGGATCCCGAGGAGATCCCCGTCCAGGCTCAGCTCGTGACCGGTGGTGAAGCGCACTCTACGCATCGCTCTTCCCCCGGCCCTTCTTGGGCCCGAAGGAGCTCAAGGCCTCCGCCACCTCCCGGCGGATGTCGATGATCTTGTTCACCCCCGTCATGGAGATCATGGTCTCCACCCGCGGCTGCAAGCCGGCCAGCTTCACTGCCCCCGTCTTCTCCTGGAGCAGTCGGTGGATGTCCATGAGGCAGCCGATGGAGGCGCTGTCGATGTAGCTCACCGCCCCCAGGTCGATCACCACCTTGCGGATCCCCCCGTCCACGAGCTGGCGGACCTCGCTGAAGAAGGAGGAGAGGACCGGGTAGGTCAGCTTGGCCTCCTGCACCCGGACGATCCGGACGTCACCGCGTTCCTCCACTGCGAGCTGCATCACCTCACCTCCGGACCTCTGCGCACGACCACCCCGCCCTTCTTCCCCCGCACCGGCTGCTGGGCCCGGAGGAGGAGGCGGGAGAGCTCCTCGCGTCCGCGGTTGATCCGGCTCTTCACGGTTCCCTCGGGCAGGTCCAGCCGGTCCGCCATCTCCTGGTAGCTCAGGCCCTGCAGATCCCGGAGCACGACCGCCTCCCTCAGCTTGTCGGGGAGCATGTCCAGTCCCCGGCGGAGAAAGCTGCGCCGGTCCTGGTCCTCGAGGGCGCGGTGGGGGTTGCCGGAGGAGGCGGGGGCGAGGTCGAAGGCCACCAGGTCCTCGACCAGCACCTCGCGCTCCCGCTTGCTCGCGCGATAGTGGTCGATGCAGTAGTTGCGGGCCACGCTGCTCAGCCAAGTGGAGAAGTCGGCGTCGCGGTTGAACTTGTCCAGGCTCTTGAAGACCTTGAAGAAGATCTCCTGGGTCAGGTCCTCCGCCTCGTCGTGCTTCCCGGTGAACTTGTAGGCGATGTGGAAGATCTTCCGCCGGAAGCGGGCGACCACCTGGTCCCACGCCGAGTTGTCCTTCCGGAGGCAGCGCTCGATGAGCTCAGCGTCGGAAGGGGACAGCCTTCCCTCGTCCAAGGGCCTCGTTCCGTGAGAGTGTACCGGGAGAACCGCCGTGATTCTCCGATGATAATGACATGCGCGGGGACGGTCAAACCGCGCGGCGGCCGCGCGCTCCCCTCACTTGAGCTCGGGACGTCCGGCCTGCGTCCACGCCGTGTACCAGTAGCTCCCCACGTCCGCGGCCGCGCGGCTCAGGCGCTCCTTGGTGATGGGCCCCACGCGGCGCTCCAAGTCCTCGTAATAGATCTCCGTGTATCCCGCCTTCCCCCGCCGGGCCAGCTCCTCCTGGTAGACGAGGTTGTCCAGCCAGATGTAGGTCCCGTTGATGATGGAGAAGACGTACTGCTTGGGGTCGTCGAGAAAGACCGCCGCCTCCGGGTTCAGGCTGAGGCGGGTCTGCCAGGCCTCCAGGGAGCGCTCCGAGAACCGGGCCCCCAGGCCGTTCTGGCCCGTCTTCTGGCCGTCCGAGTTCTCGGTCAGGGAGAGCGGGTTGTTGAGGTCGGCCACGAGCCCGGCCAGGGTGTCGGACTCGGTCAGGATCTGCCCCTTGTCCCGGGCGCGGACGGCCTCCAGGAGCCGCGCGTAGGATTCCTGGATGAGCCAGGGCAGGCGGCCCACCTTGACCGACACGTCCTCCCCGAACCGCTCCTGCAGGCCCTTCTCCGTCCGGGGCAGATCGAGGAAAGGGAAGGGCAGCAGCCGGTCCACCTCGAAGCGACGGTCGGGCGTCCTCGGCCCCGGCCGGCTGTCGGGGGCGAGGGAGGGCATCTCCAGCCGATGGTCCTTGTAGAACTTGTTGATCGGCTTGGGCAGGGTGTCGACGGCCCGGGCGATCACCAGCCGCTCTCCGATCGGACCCCAGGCCGCGGCCGGCGAGGCCAGCAGCAGCAGCCCCAGCGCCCCAACCGTCCCCACCCGCTTCCCTCGGTTCCGCTCTTTCAAGAAGTCCCCCCCTCCTCGATCCCCTAAGCGACCCTCGCCACCGTCAGAAGCCGGACCTCGGCCGCGCCCGCGGCCTTCAGGGCCCGCGCGCAGGCCCGGGCGGTGGCCCCGGTGGCGAGCAGGTCGTCGACGAGCACGACCACCCGGCCCGCGACCTTCGTCCGCCGCCGCACCGCGAAGGCCAGGGCCACGTCCTTCCGCCGCCGGGCCGCGGAGAGGCCGGCCGGGGGCGGGGTGTCCAGGCGGCGCACCAGGGCCTCCTCCGATAAGGGCAGGCCGCTGCGGCGCGCCAGCTCGCGGGCCAAGAGCACGGACGGGCTGAAGCCCCGCTCGCGCCGGCGCCGCGGGTGGAGGGGGACGGGGACGAGCAGGGCGCCCGTCTCCAGCACCCGTCGCGCGGCCCCGTCCGCGAGGAGGGTTTCCGCCAGCCGCGCCGCCAACCGGGGTCGCCCCCGGTCGGAGAGCTCGTGGACCAGGGCGCGAAGCCCGCCCTCGTAGGGGCCCAGGCTGGCGCCCGCGGCCAGGGGCTGGAGGCCGCGCCGGCAGCGCCCGCAAAGCGCGCTCCGGCCGGGCATCCCGCAGCCGCACAGGGGCCCGCGGTGGCGGGGCAAGGCTTGCCAGCAGGGATCGCAGAGCGGGCCCCCCCGGGACGAGAGGGGCTCCGCGCAGACCCGGCAGAGGGAGGGAAAGACAACGGCCAGGACCGGCTCCACCAGACGGCGGGCGGCGCGCGCGGAAAGCAACCTCACCTCCACCTCACAGGAGCCCCTGCTCCTGCTTCTCCTGACAGGACAGGCAGTGGCGGGCCCAGGGCACGGCGTCCAGCCGCTTCTGGTTCATCTCGTCTTCACATGAGACGCAGTATCCGAAGCGGCGGCCGTCGATGCGGCCCAGGGCCTCGTCGACCATCTGCAAGAGGTCCCGCTCCGTGTTGGACAGGCTGAACAGGAATTCCTTGGTGTAGGAGTTCGAGGCCTTGTCCGCGATGTCCTGGGCCCCCTCCTCGTCCGCCTCCTTGCCGTAGGTCTTGTTCTTGTTGTACGCCTCCAGGATGTCCTGCTTCTTCTGGACCAGCTTGTCCCGGAAATTCTTGAGCTTCTTTTGTTCCATTCTCATTCCTTAAGGGATCCCAAAGCGTCGACGTTTCTCCCAGAGCGCCTTGCGGCTGATGCCCAGAATGGCGGCGGCGCGGGTCTGGCTGCCCCCCACCTGGTCCAGCACGTAGCGGATGTAGGCTTGCTGCACGTCTTTCAAGGTGGGGCGGCGGTCCCGTCCCGCCCACAGCGTCGAGGGCTGCTCGAGGATGAATCCGGGCAGGGCCGCGGGCAGGATGGCCTCTCCCGCCGCGTACAGGGCGGCCCGCTCCACGACCGAACGCAACTCACGCACGTTGCCGGGCCAGAGGTAGCCCCGGAGGGCCTGCGCGGCCTCGGGGTCGAAGCCCTTGGCCTTGGTCGTCCCCCGCTCCCGCTCGCGGAGCAGGAAGAGCTGGGCCAGGGGGAGGATGTCCTCCCGACGGTTGCGCAGGGGGGGGAGCTTCAAGGGGACGACGTTCAGGCGGTGAAAGAGGTCCTCCCGGAAGCGTCCCGCTCCCACCGCCTCCCGGAGGTCCACGTTGGAGGAGGAAACCACGCGCACGTCCACTTCGATGGTGCGCGTTCCCCCCAGCCGCTCGAAGGACCTCTCCTCCACCACCCGCAGGAGCTTGGCCTGCAGCGACAGGGAGAGCTCCTGGGCCTGGTCGAAGTAGAGGGTCCCCCCCGCCGCCATCTCGATCTTGCCCACCTTGGCCGACTTGGCGTCCGTGAAGGCCCCCCGCTCGTGGCCGAAGAGCTCCGACTCCAGGAGGTCCTCCGGGATCGAGGGGCAGTGGACCTTTATGAGGGGGCCGTCGCGGCGGGACCCGCCGTAGTGCAGCCAGTGGGCGACCAGGTCCTTGCCGGTGCCGCTCTCCCCTTCGAGGAGGACCGCGCTCTTGGCCTCGGCCAGCCTCAGGATGACGGGCAGGAGCTCGCGCATGGCGGGGGACTCCGCCACCACCCCCGTCAGGCCCTCGCGCAGCGAGGCCCCGCTCATCCCGCTATCTCCACACGGGTGGCTCCCCCCCAGAGCCGCTCCAGGTCGTAGAAGTTCCGCATGCGGGGGCTGAAGATGTGGACCACGAAAGCCGAGTAGTCGATGAGGATCCACTCCTGGCGCGGGTACCCCTCCATGTGGTCGGGTCGATAGCCCTCCCCGCGCAGCGCCTCCAGGACCGCGTCCGCGATGGCCAGGATCTGCCTCTGGCTCGTTCCCGAAGCGAGCAGGAAATAGTCCGTGAAGGAGGCGGCGCGCCTGAGGTCCAGCACGACCACGTCCTCCGCTTTCTTGCCCAGGGCGGAGCGGGCGGCGACCTCGACGGCGGGGTTGATCAAGAGTAGAGCCCTCGCTTGGCGATGTAGTCCGCCACCGCGTCCGGGACGAGGTAGCGGACGGAGAGCCCCCGCCGGACGCGCTCGCGGATCGCGCTGGAGGAGATGGGCAGGCCGGGGCCCCCCACCCGCTCGACGCCACTCACTTCCGGGAGCGGGGGTGCTTCCTCCCCGCCCTCGCCCGGGCGGCCCACGACCGCCACCGCGCAGAGCGCGAAGAGCCGCTCCGATTCCTTCCAGGACCGCATCTCCGGGAACGTGTCGCTGCCCACGATCACCACGAAAGCGTCGTCCGGCCGCCCGGCCCGCAGGGCGGCCAGGGTGTCCACGGTGTAGCTCGGTCCCTCCCGCTGGAGCTCGAGGTCGGAGGGAACGAAGTGGGGATGGCCGGCGGTGGCCAAGGCCACCATGGCGAAGCGATCGAGCGCGTTCGAGGGGGGGCGGTCTCGGTGGGGGGGGACGCGGGCGGGCACGAAGGCGACCTGGTCGAGGCCCAGACCCTCCCGCGCGTTCTCCGCCGCCCGCAGGTGGCCGAGATGGATGGGATCGAAGGTCCCGCCCATGAAACCGATCCTCACGCGCGCTCCTCGAGGGCGCCCTCGGGCGCGGTCCGCGCCATCTCCACCCTGCGGGCGAGCGCCCGCTTGAGCTCCGGAAGCCCCTCCCCCGTCACCGCCGACACGGGCACGACCTCCATCCCCAGGCCGCGGGCCTCCGCGATGAGGGCGGGCAGGGGATCGGGCTCGGTCACCGCGTCGCGCTTGGTCGCGGCCACGAGCTGCGGACGCTCGAGCAGCGCGGGGTCCCAGGCGCGCACCTCCTCGCGCACGGTGCGGAGGTCGGCCACGGGATCGCGGCCGCTGGTGCCGGAGGCGTCCACCACGTGCAGGAGCACCCGCGTGCGCTCCACGTGGCGCAGGAAGCGCAATCCCAGGCCCGCCCCCGTGCTCGCCCCCTCCAGGATTCCGGGGATGTCCGCGACCACGAAGCTGGCCTCGTCCGCCTCCGCCATTCCCAGCACGGGGGTCAAGGTGGTGAAGGGGTAGTCCCCCACCTTGGGCCGGGCCGCGGAGATGCGGGAGAGCAAGGTGGACTTGCCCGCGTTGGGCACGCCCAGAAGCCCCACGTCCGCGATCAGGCTCAGGTCCAGGATCAGCCAGCGCTCCTCCCCCGGGTGGCCGGGCTCCGCCTCCCGGGGGGCGCGGTTGCGGTTGGAGAGGAACGACCGGTTGCCGCGGCCGCCCCGCCCTCCCCGGGCCAGAAGCAGGCGGTCCCCCTCGCGCAGGACCTCGCCCAGGCGCTCGCCGGTGTCTTCCTGCCGGGCCGAGGTCCCGGGGGGCACGGAAACCAGCAGGTCCTCGCCCCGCCGGCCGGTCCGGTTCCCGGAGCCGCCGTGCCCGCCGCGCTCGGCCCTGAACTCGGTGTGGTAGCGAAGGGGGAGGAGCGTGTTCTGGTGGGAGACGGCTACGAGGACGACGTCGCCTCCGCCTCCGCCCACCCCGCCGTCAGGGCCGCCCTTGGGAACGTAGGGCTCGCGCCGGAAGCTGGAGCAGCCGCGCCCCCCGTCTCCCGCCTTGACGAAGATTTTGACTTGGTCAACGAACATGGATGGGCCGCCCCTTTGGGGGTGGCCTAAGGACTAGCTCGCGGCCGGGAGCACGCTCACCCTTTGCCCGCGGGAGCCGTGGTCCTCGAACTTGACGAACCCCTCCGTCAGCGCGAACAGGCTGTGGTCCTTGGCCAGGGCCACGTTCTTCCCCGGCTTCCACGTGGTGCCGTGCTGGCGGATGATGATCGTGCCGCTCTTCACCTGCTGGCCGCCGAATCGCTTCACGCCCAGGCGCTGCGAATTGCTGTCGCGCCCGTTGCGGCTCGAGCCCTGCCCCTTCTTGTGCGCCATGGCTTACCTGCCCTCGCCCTAGGCCTGGACGCGGTCGATCCGGACCGCGGTGAAGGACTGACGGTGTCCCTTGGTTCTGCGGTAGTGCTTCCGCTTCTTGTACTTGAAGATCCGGATCTTGGCGTCCCGGTCCTGCTCCACGACGGTTCCTTGGACGGTCGCGTTCTCCACCCGGGGGGAGCCGATCCTTGTCGAGCCCTCGTCGCCGATCAGGAGCACGTCGTCTAGGGTGACGCTCGCTCCCACCGCCGCCGCCAGCCGCTCCACGTGGACGACGTCGCCCGCTTGGACCCGGTACTGCTTGCCGCCCGTCCGGATGATCGCGTACACCGCTCATACCTCCCGCGACAGAGTCCCGTTAAAACACAACAATTTAGCACAGCGTGCGACCGGCCGTCAAACCTAGAAGTCGAACCCGAGCCAGAAGTCGAACTTCCAGCCGCTGGAGTACACCTTGAGGTCGGTCAGCTTGGTGAAGTCGAAGTGCAGGGGGTAGCCCAGGAAGAACATCTGCAGGCCGTAGCCGACGGAGGCCCGCGCGTCCACCAGATGGAAGCCGGAGACGGGGTCGCCGAAGGCGCAGGCGGGATCGCCCTGGTTGATGCAGTTCACGTAGGAGGTCCCGGAGCCGCTGCTCGAGAAGGTGTAGGGCTGACCGGCGTACTTGGCCCCCCCGATCCCGAAGTAGAGGCTGCCCCGCACGGGGCCCAGGATGCCGATGGGGGTGAGCATGGCGTGGATGAGGGGCACGCGCAGCTCCGCGTTGGCGAAGAAGCCCTGGTTCCCGGAGAAGGAGAGGTAGGGGTATCCCCGGAGCTCCATGTTGCCGCCGAAGTAGTAGATGGCGGGGTTGGAGCCGGTGGAGTAGAAGCCCCGGGCCCGCAGGGCCAGGAGGCTGGAGGTGGAGCCCAGGCGGAGGTACTTACGAAAATCCACGTCCACGACCTGGCGGGAGAGGAAGCTCCCGATGGCGGGCGCGACCGAGTAGCCGACGGAATACGTGCTCCCGTCGAGGGGGCCCCAGGGAGCGAAGCGCGTGGTCTCCGAGACTAAGGTGAGGCTGATCGGCAGCAGGTTCCCGTTGTTCAGGACGAAGGGAACGCCCAGGGACTGGGCCTGCGCCTGGACCTGGGCTTCGGTCGTGGGGTCGGGGAACTCCTCGGCCAGCCGGAAGAACCCCGCCGAGAAGTCCAGGCGGCGGAACTTGTCCAGGGGGTAGGTGCCGAAGACGTTCGCCCCCGTGAAACGCTGGGTCGCGATGGCTCCCTGCCGGGAGAAGTAGTTGGTGAGGATGGCCCCGTAGGGATCGGCGTAGAAGAAGCGGGTGGTGTCGAAGACGTCGATGCCCCAGTGGAAGCGGCTCGCGAGGTTGATGTAGGTCCCTTCGTAGGTGCGGAACTCGCGGAGGGAGTACGCGGTCAAGACGAACTGGTGGTCGCCCAGGACGTCGGTGAGCGCGACCTGGCTGCCCCCGAAGAAGTCTCCGCTCGAGGTCACGCCCAGGTTGAGGGGCGGCCGGCCCTGGAGGTAGAGCCCTTCGAACAGCCGCTTGCGGCGCTTGTTCTCGGGGACCACCTGGTGGCTCAGGTCGGGCTGGAAGTCCACCGATCCCTCGGAGGCGGCCTGGACTTCCTGGTCCACCTCCTTCATGGGATCGCTGAGATCCTTGGTCTGGAGCCGATACTCGCCCTTGAAGTAGCTGATGAAGGCCAACCGATCGCCCGTCCTCCCCTTGAGGGGGGCGGGGGCCATGTTGCCCCCCAGGACGTCGGTATATTGCTCGATCACCCCCGTCTCCAGGTCCAGGCTGCGCACGTTGTAGATGTCCTGGTCCTCGTTGGAGGAGTAGTAGATCTTCTTCCCGTCGGAGGAGAAGGTGGGGGCGTTGTCGTCGTGGGGCCCGAACGTGAGCTGGGTCTTGTGGGCGGGGTCGCTGAGGGGGAAGGAGAAGATCTTGTCGTGCCCGCTGATCCTCCGGGTGTAGACGACCAGGGTGCCGTCGGGGGAGACCTGGGGGTCGGTGTCGTAGAAGGGGTCCTGGGTGAGGTTCTCGTGCTTGCCCGTCTGCATGTCCAAGAGGTAGATGTCGGCCACCCCTTCCTTGAGGGCGGAGAAGAGGGCGTGCCGGCCGTCGGGGAGCAGGCAGGGGGCCTGCGCCTCGTCGAGGTCGAGGGGGATCCGGTGCAGGACGTTGCCGTTCAGGATCGAGACCAAGAAGAGGCTCCGCCCCTTCCCCACCCTCCCGAAGAAGGCCACGCTGTCCCCTTTGGGGTCGAAGCTCAGCATGCGCCCGGCCACGAAGTCGTCGTTGAAGGTGAGGTTCTCGAATTCGGAGTGGCCCCGGGTCAGGTTCTGGAAGACCGTCCCGTCCCGGGCGGAGAGGAGCACCACGTCCGCCTCGCCCTCCGAGCGGTTGGCGGTGACGGCGGCCACGATCTCGCCCGAAGGGCTGGGGGCGAAGCCGAAGACCTGGGTGTAGGGGGTCTTGTCCTTGTTGGGGGAGAGGTCCCTTCCGTAGTCGCTGGGCCGCTGCTTGTCGCGGTAGGGCTTGAAGCGCTCCTTCAGCCACTTGTCGAAGGCCTCGTCGAACTCCTCGGGGGTGGTCCGGAAGGCCTGCTTGTAGATGTCCTCGGTGGACCCGCCCAGGACCCCCTTGCGGAGGGTGTAGAGGAACTGACGGATCCCCTCCTTCCCGTAGCGGGCCTCCATGAACTCGAAGCAGGCGTGGCCCATGTTGTAGACGAGGCGGCCGCTGAAGGCCTCGAACTCGGCCCGGGAGAGCTTGGGCACCTGCTCGGTCACGGCCGCGTCGCGAACCTGCATGAGGTCCAAGGGGTCCCAGATCCCGCGGAAGTAGTCGGCCAGGCCCTCGTCGATCCAGAGGGGGATCTGCCGCTGGGCGAGCCCGTAGCCCATGAAGCGCGGGATGAGGTCGAACTCGAAGATGTGGGTGAGCTCGTGCTGGATCAGGCCCTGCAGCCGGTCGGGCGGCTCGTCGATGGGCAGCACCAGCCGTCCGCGCAGAGGCTCCGCGAAGGCCAAGACGCCCTCCGGTACAAAATCGCCGAAGAGGTTGGTCTGCTCGAACTCGGAGTGGGTCTTGTAGAGGATGGCGGGGATGGGGTTTGAGATCTCGTGCTTGAGGCCGGTGGCGAGCTTCAAGTAAGCGCTCTCCAGGTAGGAGACCAGCCGCGCCAGGTGCTGCTCGAACTCGGGATAGTAGAAGACCTCGAAGTGGGGGCTCTTGTAGACCCGCCAGGCGAAGTTGTCGTACTTGACCTTGTTCTTCCCGTAGTAGGGGATGAACTGGGCGGAGGCGGGCGCCGGCCCTCCCAGGTTCAAGAGGAGGGGGAGAGCCAGCACCCTCCCCAGCCTGCGGAGAGCAACGCCGTGCGTGTTCATGGGGTTTCCTATCGCAGGAGGACCCGGGTCCCGCGGATCTTCTGGGGCGAGATCACCCCCAGGAAGTTCGGCAGTAGGCGGTCCATGAGCTCGAAATACGACGAGAGGGGGGAAATCTTCTGCTCCTCCCCGTAGAGAACTTCTTCCGTGAATTTCTCCTTGTGGAGGGTCTGCCCGGTCCGGCCGTCGACGAAATAAAAGTCCGCGCTCAGGCTGTAGCCCTTGCGCTCCAGGTAGCGATTCCCGCGCACGACCTGGGCCGTGTTCGAGTTCGGCCGGCGGACCACGCGCTCATCGGGCTGGAAGCCCGAGCGGTTCTGGGTCTCGAAGCCCAGGCGGCCGGTGACGATCAAGGGGTTCTGGTACTCCTCGCCGATCTTCCGCCAGAACTCGGGGTCCTGCAGAACCCGGTCCGTCTCCAGGCGAAACTGCTCCTTCTCCTGCTTGTTGTACCTGCCACCCGGTCCCAGCTTCTCCAGCACCTTCTCGAGGGCGTCGTTCAGGGGCGGGTGGTCGGGGTCGAGGACCTGCAGCTTGGTGTTGGAGCGCAGCTGGTTCTGGAGCAGGCGCGAAGTCTCCGCCCCCAGGTCCACGTCCGCTTCCCCGGGATCGGTGACGAAGCCCGCGATGAGGACGCGGCGGAAGGCCCCCACGTCCAGCTTCGACGAGAGGGGGGTCTCCACCGGCACCTCCACGAAGCTCGCGCAGGCCACGCTCGAAAGCCCAGCCAGGAGGAGGAGGCTAACGCTTCTTCGACTTGCGGTTTCGCTTGTCATCGGCCTCTCGGAAGAGGTCGTAGTTCTGCTGGATGTAGAGGTTGCCCGGCCTGCTCTTCAGGGCCTTCTCGTAGGCCTCGCGGGCCTTCGCGAACTCGCCCTGTTGCTCGAGGGCCACGGCGAGGTCGTTGAGGGCCTCCGCGTTGTCGGGGTTCAGGGCCAGCGCCTTCTCGAAGCGGAAGCGCGCCTCCCCCCAGAGGCCCTTGCGGGCCACCTCGATCCCGAACCCCAGCTCTTCGGCACCGGTCGTGCTCTTGGCCGGATCCGGAGCGGGCGCGAGGAGGAGCCAAAGGAGCGGAACAAGCACGTTCACGACCCTCTCTCGAAGCGAAGGCTTCGATGGTAGCTGGCAGGCCCCGCGAAAGCAAGGGCGGTGCCACGCGTCTCCCACCGTACAATGGCGCGCGGAATGCTGCAAGGGCCCTGGATGAGGGGTCCCGGGGGCCGCCGCCTCGGCCCCGCTTTGTCCCGCGGCAGTGACACTCGCTGCCCCCTGACACGGACACTCCTCCACCCTCCCGAAAAGGCCGGACCTTGACAGGCAGGGGGTCGACCATACAATGATCAACCCATGGAGCGGCCGGTGACACGCTGTCATGAGAGCATTGAGCCGATGACGATCGAGCGACAAACGGGGGCGGAGGGCGGCCGGGGCCGCCCCGCTTCCGGGCCGAGGGGCGCTCGCAGCGCGGCGGAGTTCGCCTTGAGACTCGGCGGGGTGACGCCGGGCACGGCGATCGCTCCTTCACGGCACAAAGATGTGCAAATGATCTCGCGGCCGGATCCGCCTGGGAACCGGCCCCGCCTTCGAGCGCGGAGCGGCCGGGTGCGGCCGCTCCTCCTCGCACCTCGTGGGCGGCGGGAGGCGGGCCCGAAGCGGCGCCGACGTCTCTGGCCGCTCTTCCCGAGGAACTGAAACAGCAAGGTGGCGAAAAACCTAGTCATCGTCGAGTCCCCCGCAAAAGCCAAGACCATCAACAAGTACCTGGGCCGCGACTACAGCGTGAAGGCCTCCATGGGCCACGTCCGCGACCTCCCCAAGAAGAAGCTGGGAGTGGACGTCAAGCACGGCTTCCTCGCCGAGTACGAGGTCCTGGCCACGCGCAAGAAGATCCTCGACGAGCTCAAGGCCGCGGCCAAGGACGCCTCCGCGATCTTCCTGGCCGCCGACCCCGACCGCGAAGGGGAGGCCATCTGCTGGCACCTGGCGGAGGAGCTGGCGGGCAAGAGCAGCCGCGCGCGGAAGAAGGTGAGGCGCGTGGTCTTCAACGAGATCACGAAGAAGGCCATCGACGAGGCCTTCAAAAACCCGGTGGAGGTGGACGAGAAGAAGGTCGACGCCCAGCAGGCGCGCCGCATCCTGGACCGCCTGGTGGGCTACAAGGTGAGCCCCATCCTCTGGGACAAGGTGCGGCGGGGCCTCTCCGCGGGGCGGGTCCAGTCCGTGGCCCTGAAGCTCATCTGCGACCGCGAGCGGGAGATCCGGGCCTTCGTCCCCGAGGAGTACTGGACGGTCCTCGCCCACCTGGCGGCAGCAGAGCCGCCCGTCTTCCCCGCCAGCCTCATAAAGAAGGAGGGGAAGAACGTCGAGATCGGGAGCGGGGAGGCGGCGGCCGTCGTGCGGAAGGACCTGGAAGCCGCCACCTTCCG
>Ga0210384_10002545_pt1 | contig 22146 bp, 27 predicted proteins | sample IncBWH2MmetaG_FD_160574 | JGI IMG/M metagenome (GOLD analysis project Ga0210384, IMG submission 160574) | Forest soil microbial communities from Barre Woods Harvard Forest LTER site, Petersham, Massachusetts, United States - Inc-BW-H-2-M | ecosystem: Environmental > Terrestrial > Soil >...
GCGCAAGCGCCGGCCCAGGCGGTCCGTCACCTCCCGCAGCCTGGTCAGGCCAGACCACGCTTGAATGTCGTTTACGGTGGCGGGCCCGAAAGCCGCCAGGTAGCGCATCACCATCTTGTCCGGCGATGGGGCGGCCTCGAGGGGACGCCCTAGCCATGCATCCGACGTCGCCAGGATGGGCAGCCCGCCCTCACCCCAGATGCCGCGGGGCGGGATCTGCACCAATGGGAGCAAGTAGCGCACCGCATAGGCGAGGGAGGTGGCGTCCCGATCCGGCCACCGCTGGTGCAGAAGCTTGCCCAGGTCGTCGACCGTTCGCGGCTTTTCCTTGAGCAGCGCTCGACCAGCCGCCAGCACCACCGCAATGTCAAGGCCGGCGAGCCGCCGGCCGAACGGGCTGCCGGTGCGGAAGCCCCGTTCCATCACCGGCTGCAGCACAGGGCGCAAAGCCAGGCCGTCGCGCGCGCTGACCAGATGGATGGTGGCGCGCATCAACGTCATGCGCACGGCCCGCCGGTTGTTGATCAGCCCTGCGAGCTCAGGGTGACGGAAGCCGTCAAGCCTCGTCCAGAGTCCGATGTACGGCTGGTTGGGGACCTGTGCCTGCATGCCCACCAACCGTTCGATCGCTTTCTCCGCCGACAGCCTCTGGCGACCCAAGAGCATCTGCCGCTCGAGCAGGGCGCGGTTGAGGGCGCGCCGGCTCAGTACGCGACCATCCATATCCATGGGGAGAGAGGACATCCTTTCACAGGGAGCCATCGGGGTCGGGCGGCCCGACGATGAGGTGGTGCTGACCCGTCGGCTTCTCCTTTTGGCGATTCCCCTGCTGCTTGGCGCATCCTGTGGCGGGAGCGCGCAGCCGTCCGCCGCGGCGCCGTCGCCGTCAGCCACCTTCACCATGACCGCTCAGAACGGAAGCGGGGTGTCGGGAACCGGCCAGATCTACAAAGAAGTTGGCGCCTTCAAGGTCTCCATCCAGGTGACCGGCATGGTGCCGAACTCTTCTCACGTGTCGCACGTGCACCTGGGTTCCTGCGCCGCACAGGGCAAGATCGCGTACGCGCTCCTTGAGGTTGTTGCCGATTCCGCGGGTAAAGCGACAGCCACCAGCACCGTGGCGGATGACTACTCGCTCGCTCGGACCGGCTGGTACGTCAACGTTCATCTGGGCGAGGACTTGAGCGAACCCGGGTACGTGCCGAGCATCTCGTGCGGAGACCTGCCTCCCGCCTGACCTGTCGGGCTCATTGTCCAGGTGCCACCGTAAGGTTGGCTTGTGAATTTGGTCGCGGCGTCGTTCGCCTGGCCATTTCGCGGTGACTGGCGTTCCAAGTGGGCAATCGGCGTGGTCGCCGTCCTCCTGGTCCCGCTTGCATTCATTCCGCTCCTGGGCTACGCGGTCGCGGCGACGCGCTCGGCGGCAGTTGATCCGAAGGTCGGACCGCCGCCGTGGGCCCTGTCCGGCCGTCTGATCACCGACGGATTCTGGACCGCACTTGCGGTTCTCCTTGTCACCGCCCCGTTCGCAATCGCGCTCAATCCGCTTTCTGGTCTCATTGCGCAGGCCCACCTCTGGCACGTCGCCGATCGGACGCTTTCGGACGTGTACGCGAACATCGCAGCAGGCTTCATCCTCGCTCTGCCATGGGGTCTGGTGATGCTGTTGCTGATGCCCCACGCGACGATGCGCTTTGCGACCAGCGGCAATCCGCTGGATCTGTTCGACTTCCGGGCAGCGGTGCGAGGCGTAGCCCACGACTTCACCACCTGGAACCTCGCGGCCGCGGCCATCGTGACGGCCTGGGCGATTGGGCTTGCAGGTGCGGGATTGCTCTGCGTCGGCGTCTTGCCTGGCGTGTTCTACGCCATTCTTGTCAGCGCACATGCCGCCGCTGCGCTCTACTCCAAGGCTGCGAATCCACCCACTGGGTGACACCGCGCTGCTGGCGGAGCTCGGCACACGGCTCGACACCGCACTCAACACGCGCGCGATTGCGTTGGCGACCGTCTTGAAAAAGCGGCGTGAGGTTCGGCAGGCGGTCGCGGGATACGCAAGCGTCACAGTTCATTTCGAACCCGATCTCATCACGCAAGAAGCCCTGGGCGCAGCGATCAAGCGGCTGGCCGGAAAACGGCCCCCGATGCCGGAGCCAGGAAGGCTGCACCGGATCCCTGTGACGTATGACGGTCCCGACCTGGAAGCGGTGGGGTCGGCCTTGAATCTCCCGGCTGAAAAAGTTGTCGAAATCCACTCGCGGCCGATCTACCGGGTCTTCCTCGTCGGCTTCGTGCCAGGTTGGGCCTACCTCGGACCGCTGCCGGAAGAGCTCGAGCTGCCGCGGCGCCACGTGCCGCGGACCCTGGTGCCGGCCGGATCCGTGGCCATCGCCGGCCGCCAGACGGGCATCTATCCCCTGCCGACACCCGGAGGCTGGCACCTGATCGGACGAACCTCGGTCAAGCTCTTCCTCCCGGACTCCGATCCGCCGTGCCTCTTTCGCGCCGGCGACCGCGTCAAGTTTTTCCCCACGAAAGCGTGAATCACGTCCTGCGGGTCGAAGAGCCCGGCCTTTCGACCACGGTGCAGGATCTCGGGCGCCCCAACGCCATCAGCTCCGGGGTGCCGCCCGGTGGGGCGATGGACAGGTTCGCGCACTGTGCGGCCAACCTCCTGGTCGGCAATGGCCAGGCCGCGGCCACGCTCGAGTGCACGCTGAGCGGGCCGCATCTTGTCGCCGAGCAACCGTGCCTGGTCGCGATCACAGGCGCGGACTTCGATCCTCATGTCAACGGCAAGCCCGTGTCCGGCTGGACGGGCGTCTTTCTCGGCCGGGGCGACCGGCTCACATTTGCCGGGCGGCGCGCCGGCGCCCGCGCGTATGTCGCGGTGGCCGGGGGGATCGATGGCGCCGTCTGGCTCGGATCGTTGTCCACCAACCTGATGGCGGCGCGCGGCGGTCTGGACGGTAGGGCGCTGCGCGCCGGTGATGTCATCGACATCGCCGGCGAACCCGCCAAGCCGACGATCTCCGGCCGCCGCATGCCAGAACACCTGCAGCCCAATTACATCGACCACACGGTGCATGCAATCGGAGGACCGCATTTTCGGCGCCTCGACCCAGAAAGTCGCCGCCTGCTTTTCGATGCGGAGTTCACGGTCACGAAAGACTCGGATCGAATGGGCTATCGCCTGGACGGACCCCGCCTCGAAACGTCAGGCGACGAGCTGCTGTCGTTTGGGCTCGCCGCGGGCGCCATCCAGCTGCCCGGCGGCGGACAGCCCATCCTCCTGATGGCCGATCACCAGACCGCGGGCGGCTATCCGGTCGTGGCGGGCGTTGTCAGCGCCTCGCTTCCGATCGCCGCCCAACTCCTACCGGGCGACAAGCTGCGCTTCGCCGAGGTCACTCCAGAGCGGGCACGCCTGATGCGCATGGCTTTGACAAGCGCCCTCGACTCCGTTCGCCGCGCACCGGTGCGCTAGAGCTAGCTGCTTTCCTGCGCTACTTTCTTCGCCTCAGCGAGGACAAGGTCGTAATCCGGAAGAGGCTGTTCGCGTGATCGTTCCCATGCCCACCGAATGGTGCCGGTCTTGCTGATCACGTAAACCACACGCTTGGCCATCCCCGAGTATCCGGCCACATCGTCTCGGCGCACGCCGTAATCGGTGACCATCTTGCGCTCGAAGTCGGCGATGAGGTCGAACGGAAGTCCGCCCAGCTCCTTGGCGAACGCCTGATGCGAGTAGACGGAATCGACGCTGATACCGTAGATGCCAATCCCCTCTGCGGCCGCCGCTTCGTACCTGGACCGAAACTCGGTCAGCTCGCTCCTTCAACCACCCGTGAAATCGAGCACATAGAAAAGGAAGACGACCGCCTTGTGCTGCTGGAGGGCGTCGGCAAGAGTGAGCTCGTTGCCACTTGTGGTCGGCAGCTTGAATTCCGGCGCCTGGTCCCCGACAGCAAGCACGTATGAAGTCTATTCGCCTACTTGATGAGCACGTACCAGCCGGTCCGCGTCGCCCCGGTGATTCGATAGCCGGCTTCAAACGCCTTGGTCAGCACGCGGCGCGATTCGACACGCCAAGCGTGGGCGAGACCTGGATCGGCACGCCGGACTGAAACGATGTCTTCGGGCACCCGGCACAGCAGCACGTCCGACGACGGAGCGGTCGCGACAGGCTCGCCTGAAGGGCCGATTGAAAGCACCACCGCCGCCCCTTCGCCAAGCAGCCGATCAACCGCCGGCTCGGGAGCCTTTCCGCCTGCGGCCGCCTCCACCTGTTCCGAGTCCAGGCGCCACCGGATGAGCAGCCGGTCAGACTCCTCGCCTGCGTTGAGACCGTCGGTCATCTCGCCATAGAAGTTCACGAGGTACTCGCGCGCCTCGGCGCCCAGCTTGGTCAGGTTGAAATGAGCGTTGCGGCGCACCAACGGGTCCGTGGTCCATTCGACGACTTTGATGCCGCGCTCAAGGCACCAGCGTCGCTGGTGTTGCTTGAGCTCGAAACCCAATCCGCGAACCTGGGCGTCAGCCACCACGCCCAGGATGTGCGAGTGCAGGTGAAGGTGGTCGGGTGGAGAGCCGCCCAACCAGCCGACGAGCCCGCCCACCAGCCGGCTTCCATGCCGGGCGCCGGCGATGTAGTTGCCCGAATGCGCCAGCGCCCTCATGAGATCGGAGCCGATCGGCGGCTCGTCCGGCCGTTCCCACACCGCCGCGAACAGGCGCTCGAGCTGGCGCAGGTCTTCGAGCTCATGTAGCTCCGAGATCGCGACCTCGGCGCTCACAGCTTCGCCAGTGGCCCAGTCTCCAGTCCACGCTCTCGCAGCGCCTGCCGCACCGTCTCGGCCACTGTCGCTGCGCCAGCGCTGTCGCCGTGGATACAGATGGTGTCGAACTCGCCAGAGATCGCCAACCGCAGGGCCTGCTTCGCCGCCTGCGCCGGGGCCAGCACAGCGCCTGGCTGGTCGCGCGGCGCAAGACTTCCATCCTGCAGCAACTTTCGGTCTGCAAAGCCCTCGCGGTAACCCGGGACACCGGCTCGCCTCGCCGCTGCCAGGAGCTCCGACCCCGGTTGGCACACGACGCCCACGCGATGCGAACGGGCTACGCGCACTACCGCTTCGGCGGCCGCACCGTCCAGTTGGCAACGGCGGTAGAGGGCGCCATGAGGCTTGACAAAAGCGATCGCCGTGATCGCCGCAAGGCTTCCCACCTGGAACGCGACCAGCGCTTCGATATCGTCTGCTGACAGCGGGTTCTCGACACGCCCGAAGTTGCGGCGGTCGTCGTAGCCGGGGTGGGCGCCGACCTCGATCCCAAGCTGCCGGCAGCGCGACGCGGTATTGATCGTGATCGAGGCCGACCCCGCATGCACGCCACACCCGACGCTGGCACTGTCGACGAACGCGAGGATCTGTTCGTCCGCGCCGGCGCCCTCGCCCAGGTCAGAGTTCAGATTCACCTGTGTGTGGTGTCGCCGTGCAGGAGCTGGACCGCATGCGCCAGCAGCGGCATGGCCGCCTCCAAAGATTCGGTCGCACCCCGGATGCTCCCGGGCACGTTGATGACGAGCGTGCGCCCGCGCACGCCGGCCATGCCGCGGGAGAGTGCTGCGAGAGGCGTGCTCGCTGCGCCCGCGCGCCTCATCTCCTCTCCGATACCGGGCACCTCGAAATCGACCAGCGAGGCGGTGACCTGGGGCGTGACATCGCGCGGACCGAGTCCGGTGCCGCCAGTGGTTACGACCACGTCGATCCCGCCAGAGGCGGCGGCGATGATCACCTCAGAGATTCGCTCGCGATCGTCTGGGACGACCTCCGGGCCGGAAACGCTGAAGCCCGCCTGCTTCAGGGCGGCCACGAGCGCGGGTCCACTGCCGTCGCCCATCGTGCCTGCGGAAACGCGATCGCTGACCGTGATGACGTGAGCGCTGGTCACGGCTTCTGGCGGGTTGCTCGCTTCCAGGTGCCCGACCGGCCGCCGGATTTCTCCAGCAGCCGGACTGTCTCCAGGTAGACCCCCCGCTCGATTCCCTTGGTCATATCGATCAAGGTCAGCCCTGCCACAGCGGCTGCCGTCAGCGCCTCCATCTCGACGCCGGTCTGACCCATGACGCGAGCCTTCGCGAGTACGCGCACCGCGCCGCGAACGAACTCGAAGTCGACGGTCACGCTCGTCAGCGCCAGCGGGTGGCACAACGGGATCAGCTCGGAGGTGCGCTTGGCGGCCATGATCCCCGCGACGCGCGCGACCTGCAAGGCGTCGCCTTTGGCGGTTCCCTGGCGAACCGCGCGCAACGTCGCCGGTGCCATGCGAACGATGCACTCGGCCAACGCCTCGCGCGCAGTGACGGGCTTGTCCGCGACATCCACCATCCGCGCGGCCCCGCGCTCGTCCAGGTGCGTCAAGCTCTTCGGCACTGTGCTCAGGATATGCGGATGAGATCAGTCGACGCCGTGCTCTTCGACTACGGCCGGACGCTGGTCACCTTCGACTATCCAACCGACGATGTGCTCGAAGTTCTCCGGATCTTCAGTCCACGCATAGCCGAAGCACTGGGTAGGCCTGCGCCGACGCCGATAGAAATTCTGAAGAAGGTGCTACTGCCGCTCGAGGACCAGGTTGCGAGCACCAGCGAGGATGAGGTCGACTACATGAGTGTCTTCACCGCCGCGTGGACGCGAGGCGGGCTCGAACTCCCGCACGAGCTGTTGTACGAGATCCTCGACGCCGAGCAGCTCTGCTGGGATCGGGCCGCCCGGGTTGACCCGGACGCTCTTCAGGTCCTCTCATGGCTCGGCGCGCGCGGCTTCAAGCGTGCGCTCTGCTCGAACGCGCCCTTTCCTCCGTCGATGATGCAGAGGCAGGTGGATTCGAATGGCGTCGGCGAGCTCGTGGACGCAGTCGTCTTCTCCAGCCAGGTCGGCAGGCGCAAGCCTGCTCCCGAGATCTATCGAGCAACGCTGAGTGCCCTTGGCGTCGCCGCCGAAAAGGCGCTCTTCGTGGGCGACCGCGTGGGCGAGGACTACGACGGCCCGCGCTCGCTCGGCATGAGCGCGATCGTTTGCACGAAGTACGCCACCGAACCAGTCACCGATGGTATCGCGACCATAGCGTCGTTGAGCGAATTGCCGGGACTGCTGTGAGCGAGCCGAAGAAACGCCCCGGCCGGCTTTGGCTCTTTTTCTACGGCCGCCAAAGACGAGGTTTTCCATGGCTGCTGGTCGGGTTGGCGGTCGCGATCTTCGCGCTTGCGCTTTCGTTTGCCATCCCAGGTTGGGCCGATTATTCGCGCGCGGTGGCGCCGGTGGTTTTTGGCTTGCTGATTGTCGGAGCGCTGGTGGCCGCGATTGCGGCGGCGTTCAGGCCTCGGCGGCGCCGCTGAGGTCTACCACCGCGGGCGGCCGCGGCACGTGACGCAACCAACGCGGCGGCCGCACCGGCGCCCACACCATTGTCGATGTTGACGACGACCAACCCCGTCGAGCACGACTGAAGCATCGTCGTGAGAGCCGCTTCGCCGGCGCCGCCCCGGCCGTAGCCGGTCGACACCGGCAGGCCGATCACGGGTACGTCGATCAGACCGCATACGAGCCCGGGCAATACGCCGTCCATGCCCGCGGCAACGACGATGACGTCCGCACCCCACTCCAGGATGGAGGCCAGCGGCGCGACGAAACGGTGAAGACCGGCGACGCCGAGGTCGGCTTCGAGACGCGCCTGCAGGCCGCAGGCCTCAACCACCATTCGCGCCTCGTCGGCTGCCGGTACGTCGGACGTTCCCGCGGTGAGGATTCCCACCTTGCCATCGATTGGCTCGGCACCGAATCCCTTGCGCAGCACCCGGGCCGAAGCCGAGTACTCGACAACCTGCATGCTCGCCGCGGTGGCTGCCGCCTCCAGCGCTTCACGGTGCTCATTGGTCATGCGGCTGATCAGCCCTTGACCCTGGCGCTCGGCGAGGGCCACCGCCAGCCGGGCGGACTCAGCCGGCGCCTTGCCGGCGGCGAGCACCACCTCTGGTATGCCCCGCCGCAAGAAACGCCCCAGGTCGAGCCTCGCTCGCCCGCCCAGCTCTTCGAGCTGCAAACTTCGCAGCTCGGCGAGGGCCTCGTCCTCTGTGAGCTCGCCGGCGAGCAGGCGCCGCAAGACTTCCCTCACAGGCCGGCGAGAACCTCGCGCATTCGCTGCCAGTGGGTCCCAGCCCAATAGATCCGGCCGCAGTCCGGACATTCCGAGTACCGCGATTGGGTCCGGCGCACGTAGGGCGGAACCCGCTCGGCAACGGACTCCGGCACCCGTGACTGCAGCTCGGAGTTGCACTCGATGCAGCGTGTCAGTGCTTCCTTGAGCTCGAGGCCCAACTCGCCGAACACCTGTCGAAGCTGCGCCGTCACCTCGTCGTCGCGGATCAGGATCGCGCGCACCACCCCCGTCTGGATCACGCGGCGCTTGGTGAGGTCGCGGTCGCGTGTCAACAGCACACGGCTCTCGGCGGCCGCTTCGCGCACGAGCTCGGCGTCGCCGATCCGCGGATGGTAGGACGCGTCGTAGCCGAGTGCGCGCAGCCAGCGCGCAAGGCGCCCGACGTTGCAGTCGGCCAGGAACCTTGGCTTCACGACGCAATCTTAGAATCGTGCCCGTGGCAACCACCGATGCGCTGATGGCGAAGCTGCGCGCAGAAGCCCACGACTGCTACTCGTGGTCGAACGGTCCCGGAGACCGCTACGCAGCACACAGCCACGGGTACGACAAAGTGCTCTATTGCGTTGATGGTTCGATCACTTTCGTGCTGGAGGCCGAGGGCCGCCGCCTCGAGCTGAACAGCGGCGATCGCATGGTGCTACCGGCGGGAACCGTCCACTCCGCGATCGTGGGCCCCGGTGGCTGCTCATGCATCGAGGGGCGGCGCTGAGCAGGTTCCCTCACCCCCTTTTAAGAGGGAAGGGAGACGCGCGCCCGGCGTAATATGGGCTCTCGATGAGCATCATCGAGTTCATCCGCGACAGGGCCCGCTTCTACAACTGCCCGGTGTGCGGACGCAGCCTGAAGGGCTGCGACGTGCAGGTCCTGAGCCATGAGGAGGAGCGCTTTCACCTACAGGTCACGTGTGTCCAGTGCCAGGTGACTTTCATCGTCGTGCTCGCCATCGCCGGCGGCGCCGTCGAGGAGGTCGAGAGCGTCGAGAGCGAAGTTTTCGAGGAGCCTGCGGCCGCCCGTGAGCCGATCAGCGTCGACGAGATCCTCGACCTGCACCTCTATCTCAAGAACTACCAGGGCACGCTCTCAGAGCTCATTCACCAACCGGATCACAGCCGCGGCTGATCGGCGGGAGCGCATCGTGCGCGCCATGTCGTGACACGGATCTACCTCGACGATGCCGGCGCCGCGCCGGTTCTAGCCCAGGTCGCTAAAGCCCTACGCGAGCTGCCGGAGGGCAACCCATCCAGCCCGCACGCTGAAGGCCGTGCCGCGCGCGCGGCACTCGACCGGGCGCGCGACACGGCGGCGGAGGCTCTGGGCGCCGACCGCACCGAGATCTCGTTCACGGCGTCCGGCACCGAGGCTGTGAACCTCGCCTTGTTCGGCGCCGCCGGCCGCCTTCCGAACAGCGGAGTCGTCGTGACGTGGTCGGCCGAACATCAGGCGGTCCTGGGCGCCGTCCGGCGTCTGCAGTCAGAGGGCCACCAGGTGCAGATCTGCAGCGTCGACGGCGCTGCCCGTGCCGACCCAGACTCCATACCTCCGGGCGCTGCGCTCGTGTCGATCGGTCTCGCCAACAACGAGGTCGGTTCGATCCAACCGGTGGCCGAGGTCATCGCCCGTGCGCACGAAGTTGGCGCGCTCGTGCACGTCGATGCATGCGCCGGACCAAGGTGGATCCCGGTCCCGGCGGGCGCGGACCTCGTCTCGTTCAGCGGACACAAGCTCGGAGCCGGCCGCGGCGGAATACTGCTCGTGAGGGACGGCGTACGGATCGATCCCCTTCTTTATGGCGGGCCACAGGAGTGGGGCCGTCGCGCCGGGCGAGAGGACGTAGCCGCAGCGACCGCGATCGCGACGGCGCTGGCTGTCTGCGCCGGTGAGCGAGACGCGCGCGTCAAGGCAGCCGAGGTCCAGGCGGCTGATTTGCGAGCGCTCATGCACGAGCTGGGAGGTCGCCTGACCGGGTCTGCACCGCGCTTGCCCAACTTCGCCTCGTGCGCGTTCGGCAACCGGCGGGGTGAAGACATGCTCCTGGCCCTGGACCTGGCCGGGCTTGCGGCGTCGAGCGGCTCTGCATGCGCGTCCGGATCGCTCGATCCCTCTCACGTGCTGATCGCGATGGGTCTCGACATGAACGAGGCGCTCGGCAGTCTCCGTCTGACCGCCGGATACGGCACCACCGACGAAGACGTCACGGGCGCGCGTGTGATCCTCAGCTCGGTCCTCACCCGAGCTGCCGCACATGCCTGAGGAACGGCGGGCATGAGCGCGAGCGTGGAAGCCGAGCTGGCTAGACGCCTTGCGCTCGGCGAAGAGGTCGTGCTCGCAACCGTGATCAAGCTCGACGGCGAACCGCCGTCGTCGCCCGGCTCAAAGTTGCTGCTGTCACGGACAGCCACGCTCGCCGGCACCCTCGGCTGCAGCGAATTCGACGCCGCCGCGCTGGCGGACGCTCCCGGAATCGCGGAGGCCGGCGCCCCGAGCCTGCGCACCTACCGCCACGACCTCGGGTCGATCGATGTCTATGTCGAGCCGCACGCCGCGGCGCCGACGCTGGTGATCTTCGGCGCCACGCCGGTGGCCAGGGCGCTGCTGCAATCGGCGCCGGAAGTCGGGTTTCGAGCCGTCCTGGTGGAAACCCGACCGGACCGTCTCAGTGGTGCGGATTGGCCTGCCGCGATCGGGTCTCTCGGCGAGCTCGCCCCGGCGCTTGGCGCAGACATTTACGCCGTCCACACCGACCACGACGCCGAGGATCTGGTCCAGGCGCTCGAAACCCTCTTGCCTACGAACCCCCGATTCATCGGTCTCGTCGGGAGCCGCCGCCATACCGGACATCACCTGGAGGCGCTGGGCGCCAAAGGGGTCCCGCCTGAGGTGATCGCCCGGATCCAGAGCCCGGTTGGCCTGGACCTCGGCGCCCTGGTCACGCCCGAGGAGATCGCCCTTTCCATCCTGGCCGGCCTCGTGGCGATCAGGAGGGGAGGCCAGGGCGGCTGGAAGCAGGGCCCTTCACCCTAGAGTCGGCGCCACCGCTCACAGCACTCGCCATCGCGCCGACCAAACGAGGCCGAGATCTCGTTTCTATCTCATGGCCACAGCGAGTCATTCGCCGACTGAGTCTCCCGGACACCCACCTCATAATCAGGTGCCCGTGTCGATCCAGCCAGGGACCCAGCTCGGTCCCTACGAAGTCCAGGAGTTCATCGGCCAGGGCGCGATGGGCTTCGTCTACAAGGCCTACCACGCTCAGCTCGAGCGAACTGGCGCCGTCAAGGTTCTGCAAGGCATTGCGGTCGGGCCGGACGCCGTGTCCCGGTTCCGCCACGAGGCGCAGGCGATCGCACAGATGCGCCACCCCAACATCGTCAACGTCTACGACTTCGGCGAGTTCGACGGAACGCCGTACATGATCGTGGAGTACGTACCCGGCGGCAGCCTGGCCGGAAAGATGACGCAGGTCGCCCTTGATCCACAAGCAGCGCTGAAGTACCTGCGCGGAATGGCCGCCGGCCTCGACTACGCACATTCCCTGGGCATCGTGCACAGGGACGTGAAGCCGGCCAACGTCCTGTTGGAGAAAGACGGGACGCCGGTCATCGCCGACTTCGGGCTCGTCAAGCTGCTGCAGGGCTCCTCACTTCAGTCGATGAGCGGGGTCACCACCGGCACGCCGGCGTACATGGCGCCTGAGCAGGTGATGGGCCGTCAGGTCGGTCCCGCATCGGATCGCTACTCACTCGCGACGATGGCCTACGAGATGCTCACGGGTGCGATCCCATTCGAGGGCGAGGGCGTGCTCGAGCTGATGTACGCGCACGTCCACCGCGATCCACCCCCGCCGAGCTCCCGCAACGCGGCGCTGACTCTCTCCGTGGACGCGGTCATCATGCGCGGGCTCGCCAAAGATCCCGCTGCGCGCTGGCAGAGCTGCGAAGCGTTCGTGACCGCACTCAGCGCTGCCCTCGCGGGGGTGCCTGCGCCCGCGGTCGACAAGACGGTCGCGTTCGCATCACCGTTGGCGGGCACCGTCCCAATGGCTGCGGCTCGAGTCCCCGACACGAGGTCCGCAGCCACGGCCACCGTGGTGGAGGCGTTGCCCAGTGCGGCAGCGCCGACGGTCGCTGTTCCGCCAGTGCGCGAATACCGCTCGCACAGGTGGCGCTGGATCGGCGCCGCCGCAGGAGCGGTCATCCTGCTGTTGCTCCTCGGATTGTGCGCGATTGCAGCGCTGAAGCCGTCGATCTCTCTATCAGCCAACCCGGTTCACGCCGGCGACACGGTTGTGGTGACAGGGGCTCATCTACCTGCGAATCAGGTCGGTGAAGTGCAGCTTTGGAGCGACCTCCGGGCATTCCCGTTCCGGGCCGACAGCAATGGCAACGCTAGCGTCCAGATGCTCGTCCCTCGTGACATCCACCTCGGCGATCACCTCGTCAAGCTCTGCTGGAGCAACGCCTGCCACGTGCAGACGACCCTCACCGTGACGTCACCAGTCGCCCTGGTTACACCGACGTCGTCTCCATCATCGTCGCCGTCCTCCATACCGACTTCGACACCGACGTCCTCACCGTCATCGACCCCGCACCCGACGCCGTCGACCGCACCCGCTCCGTCCAGCAATCCGTCGCCGCTCCCAAGGCCAACCCCAACACCGCCGCCACCACCGACGCCAACCCCCAAGCCAACGCCGCCGCCGCCCAGCCCGACTCCCAACCCATGCCCGACGTCTTCACAGGCCGCTGTCCTGACGCAGCCGGCAGCGACCCTGATTCTTCCGGCGACGGTTCCGGTTGCCGGGCAGAACTTCACGCCCAACAAACAGGTGACCGTTACCTACTCAATTGGAGGAAAAGTTCAGACCACGACGACCATCGTCACCTGTGGTGGCGCATTCTCGACCAGCTTCCCCGCGGGATCGCTCCTTGGAACCGGCACAGTGACCGCAACTGACAGCGCCGGACGCACTGCCAGCAAGACTTTTACGATCGTCCTTTAGAACACCTCGGCGGCGACGAGGTCGTCCAGCGTTTCTCTCCGTCGCATCACGCGCGCCTCACCATCGGCGACCATCAGGACCTCCGGCCGTGGCATGCCGTTGTAGTTGCTCGCCATGGCAAGGCAGTACGCACCGGCGGCCGGCACGCAGATGATGTCGCCCGCCTTCAACCGCGGCATCGGGATGTCGGTGATCAGGATGTCGGTCGATTCGCAGTACTTGCCGGCGATGGTCACCTTTCCGTCGGGAGCTTGCTCAGGAGCTGACGCGAGGAACGCTTCGTAGCGGGCGCCGTAGAGCTTCGGCCGGATGTTGTCCCCCATCCCGCCATCGACGGCGACATACCGGCGCACGCCGGGGATGTCTTTTATCGACCCGACCGTGTACAGGGCCACCCCTGCGGGGCCGGCGATCGAACGACCCGGCTCGACCACCAGCTGCGGCACTTTGAGACCTCGACGCAGGCATCCGGCCTCGAGCGCGTGGCGCACCGTCTCCACGAACTGGCGCGGCGTGGGCGGATCGTCATCGTTGGTGTACGCGATTCCGAGGCCGCCGCCGGCGCCGAGCTTGCTCGGTTCGAAATTGAGGTCGTCGCGAAGCTGCACCAGGAGGTCGAGCATGATCTCCATCGCCTTCTCATAGGCGCCCAGTGCGAAGATCTGCGATCCGATGTGAGAATGCAGGCCGACGAGCTCGAGCCGAGGATGTCGAAGCGCTTCTTCGACGGCCTTTCGCGCGGCGCCGGATTCGATCGAGAATCCGAACTTGGAGTCGAGCTGGCCCGTCGAGATGTGATCGTGGGTGTCGGGCTTGACGCCTGGTGAGATGCGCAGCATGACGGCGGCCTTCTCCCCCTCGGGCACGACCTCTCGCAGGAGCTGGAACTCGTGAGCGCCGTCGATGACGATGATCGCCCCTGCGTGGTAGGCCGCTCGGAGGTCCCGCCGGCTCTTGTTGTTACCGAGGAAGTGGATCCGGTCCTTGGGGAACCCGGACCTGAGCGCGAGGTCGAGCTCTCCTTCCGAGACGACGTCGAGACCCAAACCCTCGTCCGCGACAACGCGAAGGAACTGCGGTGAGGCGAAGGCTTTGGCCGAGTAAAGCACCTGGCCGCGCGGCCCCATGGCCGCGATGTATTCAGATGCGCGTTGCCGCACGGTGGCTTCGTCATAAACGTAGAGCGGCGTGCCGTGCTCACGCGCCAGTTCGACGAGGTCACACCCGCCGACGTCCATATGGCCGGCGGCGTTGACCCGGTACGTGACCGGGAAGAGCAAGTTAGGGCGCTAGTTCGGGCTTGAGCCGCAGGAGCCGCACGAACCGCCGCAGCAGCCACCGCCAGAACTCTCGCCGCTCCCGAAGTCGAGCGACTGAGACGACTCGCCGGCGCCCGCGAAGGCGAAGCTCGAGACCATCACCCGGGTCTTGGTCGACTCGCATGCAGGACACATCTGGGTGGTGTCCCTCTCTGCGAACCTGGTGAGTACGTCGAACTTCTCAGAGCAGCTCTCGCACCGATACTCATAGATGGGCATCTCAATCATGGATTCTAAGCTGCTTTTGCTCGCGAAACTGATTTCCGACTGGCCGGGGCTCGTGGCCAAGCCAGACCTGGCCCTCATCGAGGACTGCCTGGTGTTAACCGATCACCTCGGTGGTGCTCGGACGGTCGTCGATGTCGGCTCGGGCGCAGGCCTGCCGGGATTGCCGCTCAAGATCGTGCGGCCGGAGCTGGAGCTGACCCTGGTGGAATCCGACCAGGACAAGGCCGCGTTCCTCGTCCACGCCTGCGCGGCCCTGGGACTTGCCGGCGTCGACATCGTGGCACGGCGGGCGGAGGAGGTTGGACACGATCCGCGGTTCCGAGAGGCTTTCGACGTCGCCACTGCCCGGGCGCTGGCGCCGCTGCCGGTGCTCGCCGAGCTATGCCTGCCGTTGGTTCGAGTCGGCGGGCGGCTGCTCGCCCAGAAGACCGAACGCGAAAACGTGGCCGCGGCCGCGACCGCCATCGAGGTGCTGGGTGGAGCGCTGAAGGGAGTCCACCCGTCACCATCCCTCGCGCGCGGCGCGGGGACAGTCGTCGTCATCGAAAAAGTCCGCTCCACCCCGGCTGCGTACCCGAGGCGCCCGGGGGTTCCAGCCCGTAAACCTCTTTAGAACAAAGGAACGGCGCAGGCCCAACACCTGCGCCGTTCATGGTGGTGAATCAGGAGGTGCTACGTGAGAATTGCCGCGCCTCCAGCCTTGATCAACTTGAGGTTGGTCAAAGCCAGCTGCTGCACGCCGGCCGGAAGCGGAGCGTACTGGAGGGAGGTTCCCTCGGACTGGCCATCCGTGACCAGCCACTTGAGCATGAGCACGACCGCCTTGCCCTTGGTGGCGTCGGTGAATGATGTCCGGACGATGATCCAGCTGAACCCGGCAATCGGATACGACGTGTCCCCGGGCTCGTTAGTGATGGAGAAGTTGGTCGGGCTGACGCTCGTGTTCTGCGACGCCGCGGCGGTCGCGCCGGCGACACTCGCTTGCACGAACTTGCCGTTTGCGTTCTGCAGGTAGGCCTGCGTCATGCTCGTCTGGACCACGTACGCGAGCTCGACGTAGCCGATCGCTCCGGCTGTCGACGTGACGGCCTGGGCTACGCCCTGGTTGCCGCTCGCGCCGATCCCGGCCGGCCACTTGACGGCCTTGGACACGCCCACGTTCGTCTTCCACTCGCTCGAGACCTTGGCGAGGTAGTCGGTGAAGTGATACGACGTGCCGCTGGAATCCGAGCGGTGGACCACCTGGATGTCGCTGCTCGGGAGAGTCACACCGGAGTTCGTGGCGACTAGCGCCGGGTCGTTCCACTTCTTGATGTGGCCGAGAAAGATGTTGGCCAGTGTCGCACCATCGATCTGCAGCTTGGAGACGCCGGACAGGTTGTACGCGAGAGAGATCACGCCCAGGGTTGCGGGGACCTGGGTCAGCGTGTCAGGGCCGCCTGCAGACGCGATGTCAGCTGCAGCCATCGGCACATCGCTGGCGCCGAAGTCAACGGTGCCCGCGATGAACTGCTTGATGCCCGCGCCGGAGCCGACCGACTGGTAGTTCACGCTCACCTGCGGGTACTTCGTCGTGTAGTCAAAGAAGGCTTTGCTGTAGAACGGCTCTGGGAACGTCGCGCCGGCGCCGATGAGCGTACCGCTGCCGACGTCGACTGGCGACGGCGAGGGGCTGCCGGCCGTCGTTCCACCGCACGCGGCGGCGAACATGGCGGCTGCTACCCCCACCAGCACAGCCCGCCCGATTGGTTTGACTGAATGCATCGAACCCCTCCTAACTCGATATGGACTTATCACTACCCAAGACGATATGGACATCGGTTTAAGCAGGGGTTAATCGCTCCTTAAGCCTTCGTGCATCGAGGTCGACCCCTCGAATCGGCCCATATACTCGGACGGTGATCTGGGATCGTCGCCGGCGGTCCGATGACGCGCCACAACCGTCGCCTTTGGTGAACTCGTTCGCCGAGGTCCTCGAGGACGCCCCCTTGATGGCGCTCCTACTCGATTCAGAGCTCAGGGTGATCGCCGCCAATCGCGCGGCCACCGCCTTCTTCGACATCGAGCCCGGGCGGCTCCCCGCCAGCCTGGTGGAGGTAACGCTCGAGGCGCGGCTGCTGGACGCGCTGTCAAGCCTTGCGGCGGAGACCGAGCTCCAGCTTGTTCACCGCCGCCGCGTCGTCCGTTGTGCGCTGGTCGCCGGCCCGAACCCAGGCGAGACTGTGATGTTCCTCACCGACATCACCGAGCTCCGCCATCTGGCCACCGTGCGCCAGGAGTTCGTCGCCAACCTCGTCCACGAGCTCAAGACACCGATCACTTCGCTGCGGCTCACCGCCGAGAGCCTCCTGAGCGATCCGGCTCCGAAGGACCGGCACCGGTTTGCGCAGCGGTTGGTGAAAGAAGCCGATCTCTTGACCAAGATCATCGACAACCTGCGACAGCTGGGCGAGATCGAGGCCGGGTCTTTTGCTGTGGACGCAACTCTGTTCGACCTGGGTGAGCTGGTGCGTGACAGCGTCACGCGGCTTGGCATCGACCGCCCCGTCAGGACTGACATCCCGACCGACCTCACGATTACGACGGACCGCCCAAAGTTGGTCCAGGCGCTCGACAACCTGCTCGACAACGCGGCCAAGTTCTCGCCGCCGGGCACGCCGATCGATGTGCACGCGGAGGTCGCCGACGAGCAAGTCCTGATCAGCGTGCGCGACCACGGACCTGGAATTTCACCCGAGCACTGGAGCCGTGTGTTCGAACGCTTCTACAAGGTGGACCGGGCCCGGCCGCGGGAGGCCGGTGGCTTCGGCCTGGGGCTTGCAATTACCAAGCACCTCGTGCACGTCCTGGGTGGCCGGATCTGGACGGAAGCCGCCCGCGACGGGGGCCAGGTGTTCACAATCGCCCTTCCGCTCAACTCTTAACGTGCCCATAAACCGGCCTTAACCCGTGCCTGCATATCCTGAGGCAGGGTGGCGGACTTCAGGCCGATGATGCAACCGATCGCACAGGTCAGCAGGCCTGAGCTGAGCGCGCTGCCGGGTGCCGCTCCCACCAAGCTCAAGGTCGATCGCCTGTCGTTCTTTTACGGAAAGACCCAGGCGCTGAAAGATGTCTCGTTCGAAATTCCGGAGAAACGCATCACAGCGATCATCGGTCCCTCCGGGTGCGGCAAGACCACTTTGCTTCGCGTCTTCAACCGCATGTACGACCTGGTCCCGTCCGCGCATGCCATAGGGACGGTGGCCCTCGACGGCGAGGATGTCGTCACCACCACCAAGCTTCTTCAGCTGCGGCAGAAGATCGGCATGGTTTTTCAGCGACCCAGCCCTTTCCCGATGTCGATCCGTGACAACGTGGCCTTCGCGCCGCGCCTACTCGGTTGGAGCTCGACGAGGATCGCGGACATCGTGCGTCGGAGTCTCGAGAGCGCTGCGCTGTGGGACGAGGTCTCCGGCCGGCTCGACGCCCCGGCGACCTCGTTGTCGGGCGGACAGCAGCAGCGCCTCGTCATCGCGCGATGCCTGGCGGTGAGCCCTGAGGTGATCCTGATGGACGAGCCGTGCTCAGCGCTGGACCCGGTGGCCACGCTAAAGATCGAGGACCTCATGGTCCAGCTGGCCCACGACTACACGATCATCATCGTCACGCACAACATGCAGCAGGCCGCGCGTGTGTCCGACTTCACCGCGTTCATGCTCATGAACCCTGAGGGTCGCTATGGCGAGCTGATCGAGTTCGCGCCCACGCGCGACCTCTTCAACCAGCCGCAGGACGGCAGGACAGAGGCGTACATCACCGGACGGTTCGGCTAGACCGCATGCCCCGACTGACTTTCGAAAAAGAGCTCGCGAGCCTTCGCGAGGCGTTGGTTCGCATGGGCACGCTGGTCGAGTCGCAGATCGAGGCGGCCCTCGATGCCCTGCGCCGCCGCGATGGGTCGGCGGCCGAGAAGGTGCGCACGTCCGATCAGTACCTCAACGAGCTGTTCCGGCAGATTCGCGAGCAGGTCTTCATGGTCATCTCGACGCAGCAGCCGGTGGCCAGAGACCTTCGCCACCTGATGGGGATCCAGTACATCGCCAGCGAGCTCGAGCGTATCGGCGACTACGCGGTTCGCATCGCCCGGATGACCAGCACGCTCGTCGGCCTTCCCGACCGGCCACTGCGAGCCGAGTTCGGCTTGATGGGCGAGCTTGCGATCGGCCAGGTGCACGACATCCTCGAGGCGCTCATCGAAGAGAACCAGGTCCACGCAAGAGAGGTCGCCGGTAGAGACAACGAGGTGGACAGGCTCTATCACCGAGTCTTCGAGGACCTGGTGGCGGAGATGGGCAACGGCAAGACCGACTCCGACGGCGCCTTGCGGTCCGTCACCCTTCTCCTGGTTGCACACAACCTGGAGCGAATCGCCGACCGCGTCACCAACGTGGCGGAGGACATCGTCTTCCTCGAGACCGGCCAGGTGGTGGAGCTGGGTTGAGTCGGGGAGGACATAACGGTACGTCCGGCCGCGTGCTCGTGGTCGAGGACGACGAAGGGATCCGGGAGATGCTCAAGTACAACCTGGTCACCGCGGGGTTCTCGGTCCAGGAGGCGAGCGATGGCGCCGCCGGCTTGCGGACCGCACGCACGGCCAAGCCCGACCTGATCCTGCTCGACCTGATGCTGCCCGGCATGAGCGGATTCGACTTCTGCCGCGCGCTGCGGAAGAGCAGCCGCGTCCCGATCATCATGATCACGGCCAAGGACGCCGAGGTCGACAAGATCGTCGGGCTGGAGCTCGGTGCCGACGACTACATCACCAAGCCCTTCTCCATACGCGAGGTCCTCGCCCGGGTCAATGCCGTGATGCGGCGCGCTCAACCTGAGGCGAACGAGCCCAAGTCAATTCCGGAGCACGACACGATCGGCGCCTTCAACATCGATCGCGCGGCGCGCCGGGTGACGCTGGATGGCGCCGAGGTACGGCTCACGGCACGCGAGTTCGACCTCGTCTCGTACCTACTCGCATTTCCCGGTCGCGTTCACACGCGCGACGTGCTGCTCGAAAACGTTTGGGGTCACGAATTCACAGGCGATCGCAAGACCGTCGACGTGCATATTCGCTGGCTCCGCGAGAAGTTTCAGAACAAGGCGCCCTTCGAGATCGTTACGGTTCGCGGCATCGGCTACCGCATGGACCGGAGGCCTCCCATCGACGCAGCCGACATCGCTTCTGGAAAGGTTGGGTAGGGGTGGACAGGTCGGTGGGGGATCTCGTTGGCTTCGGCTCTCGATAGCAAGCCCGACCTGCTTGTAGATCCGGCTCCCCGCGTGGCGGACCGCTATCGCGGCATCACGGCCTTCGTGGGCGGGGTGGCTCCTGTGGCGCTGCTGCTGATTGTCCTCGTGCTGGTTCAGCAAGCCTGGCCCACCATCAGGAGCTTCGGTCCGGCCTTCTTGATCCACAGCAACTGGAATCCGGTAACCCTTGACTTTGGCGCCCTTCCGTTCATCTACGGCACGGTCGCCACGAGTGCGATCGCCATCGCCATCGCGCTACCGGTCGGCGTCGCCGTGTCGCTCGTACTTGCAGAACCGGGCGCCCAGGGCATCCGTGCAGTGATTGGTACCGGCATCGAGCTGCTGGCCGCAATTCCTAGCGTGGTCTACGGCATCTGGGCGCTTTTTGTGCTCGCGCCGTTCTCGCTGAAATACCTCGAAACGCCGATCACCGAGCACCTCGGCTTCATCGGTTTCCTCGGCGGCCCGGCTCGGCAGTCCAGCTTCTTCACCGCCTCTCTGGTGCTTGCCATCATGATCCTGCCGACCCTCGCGGCGATCTCGCGCGATGTGATCAAGGCCGTTCCGCGTGGGCTGCGCGAGTCGTCGGTCGCGTTGGGCGCGACGTGGTGGGAGATGACATGGCGCGTGGTGCTGCCGACAGCGCGCGCAGGCATCTTTGGCGCCACGATACTTGCCCTTGGCCGAGCCCTCGGCGAGACGGTCGCCGTGACGATGGTCATTGGCAACCGACCCGAGATCCCGCCCTCGATATTTTCGCCCGGCTACACGCTGGCCAGCGTCATCGCCAACGAGTTCAATGAGGCGACCGGCGTCACCTACACTTCCGCGCTGGTCGAGCTGGGCCTGGTCCTGATCCTGGTCACGTTGACCGTAAACGTGCTCGCTCTTCTCCTGGTGCGTTCCACCAACGCGCGGATGGCGATATGAACCGAAACCTATGGAGACGGTTCACGAGCACCACGGCGCTCGGGATCATCTACGCGCTTACGGCATTGGCGCTCGTGCCACTGGCCCTCGTGCTCTGGTATACGGTCTCGAGGGGCTTTCCCGCGGCCACCCATCCGGGCTTTTTGACCAACGTCTACCGGCCGGTTGGGATCCCAGGCGCCGGAATCTCTCACGCCATCGCCGGCACGGGGATCATCGTCGCCATGGCGTCGTTGATGGCGATCCCGGTCGGCGTGATCGGTGGCATCTACCTGGCCGAATATGGGCACCGTCGTTGGGCCGGCTGGGTGAGGCTGGCCAGCGATGTGCTGGTGGGGACGCCGTCAATCGCGCTCGGCCTCTTCGCATACGCGCTGCTCGTCGTGCCGGCGCATCACTTCTCGGCGGTGTCTGGATCGGTCGCGCTGGCAATCCTCATGCTGCCAGTAGTGATTCGCACCACGGAGAGCGCGGTCGCTCTGATCCCGGCTGGGCTGCGTGAGTCCGGTCTGGCCCTCGGCCTACCGCGTTGGCGCGTCTCGCTGCAGCTGATCCTGCCCGCGGCGACGGCGGGCGTGGTCACCGGCGCTCTGCTTGCGGTGGCTCGCGCCGCCGGCGAGACGGCTCCTCTCCTGTTCACGAGCTTCGGCAACAATCTCTTCAGCACCGACCCGACGCACGCCATGGCGGCATTGCCCCTGATCGTCTTCCGCTACGCGCTGACTCCGTACAAGGAGCTGCAAGACCTGGCCTGGGGTTCGGCGTTCGTGCTCGTGACGCTGGTGCTATTCGTCAACCTCGCCAGCCGCTGGGTTCTTCGCCGCCAGCTCCGCATGGCAGCGTCCTTGTAGGCCGGTGCGCATTCAAATTCCGATGGCGGCAACGCGGCCCGCGCCGTTAAACTCTCAGCAACCGTCGATCTACTTGGGGACTTAACCGTAGGAAAGCGACACAGCACAACGTTCCAGCAGACGAAGGAGCAATGGTGGCAACAAAGATCCTGGAAGTAACCGATGTGAATGTCATACGAGCGGCAGGCGGCGTCGTCTGCCGAGCCGGACCATCGGGCGAGACCGAGATCGCAATCATCCACAGGCCCGTCTATGACGATTGGACCCTGCCCAAGGGCAAGGTCGAGCCAGACGAGACACCGGAGGACTGCGCGCT